>ERZ1643250.637-NODE-637-length-35867-cov-5.719535_pt1 | contig 35867 bp, 34 predicted proteins | sample MGYA00579262_ERZ1643250 | MGnify/ENA primary metagenome ERZ1643250 (study PRJEB29033, sample SAMEA4952265) | chicken gut metagenome | biome: Broiler Chicken; feature: Gastrointestinal Tract; material: Caecum | place: Ireland | collected 2018 | study: Broiler...
ACCTATACCCGGCGCAGGATGACGCAGGAGAGCAAGGCACAGGTGGATGAAGTGCTGCATGTGCCGGCGGCGCTCGCGCTGCATCAGCGCCCCGGCATACCCGGCATCCGAAGCACGTTCGGCACCGGGACTGAGCTGCTCAGCAGCCTGCGGCTGATGTTTTCCCGCCTGGCGTCGCATTGCTGCCCCAACGGGCATAGGCATGCGCCTTCGCTGGATGTGGCTGCCGGCCGTGAGCTTGTCTGTCCGACGTGTCACGAGCGCTTTTATGCGCCGTCCGCGGAGGAGCTGGCCTTCAACAGCCAGGGAGCTTGTCCGGAATGCGAGGGAACAGGGATGCGGTGGACGGTAGACCGCGATACGCTGATCCCAGATCCGACGCTGACCATCGAGGAAGGCGCGGTCGCGCCCTGGAATTCGCTGATGTGGTCGCTCATGGTCGATGTATGCCGTGCCATGGGCGTCCGAACCGATGTGCCTTTCTACATGCTGAGCGAGGAGGAAAAGCAGATCGTCTATGACGGGCCGGCAGAAAAGCGGCATATCTTCTATCGGTCGAAGAATACTCAGCAGGCGGGCGAGCTGGATTTCACCTATTTCAGTGCGGTCCGCACGGTGGAGAATGCGCTGGCCAAGGTGAAGGATGAGAAGGGCATGAAGCGGGTCGAGAAATTTCTGAAACGTGAGGTCTGTCCGGCCTGCGGCGGGACACGCCTGTCGCAGCGGGCACGGTCGGCACACATAGACGGCCGTTCGCTGGCGGATGTCTGCCAGATGCCGCTTTCGGCGCTGGATGAGTGGGTGCGCATGGTTCCTGCGCATCTGCCGGAAGATATGCGGCCGATGGCAGAGCGCATCTGTGAATCTTTTCTGAGCGCTTCCGCCCGTCTGCTAGAACTGGGGCTAGGCTATCTGTCGCTGGACCGCGCAGCTTCCACGCTGTCCACCGGAGAGCGGCAGCGCATGCAGCTGGCCCGCGCGCTGCGCAACCGCACTACCGGCGTGCTGTATGTGCTGGACGAGCCTTCCATCGGCCTTCATCCATCTAATCTATCCGGGCTGATCAACGTCATGCATGATCTGGTCAAAGACGGCAACTCCGTCGTGCTGGTCGACCATGATACACAGGTGCTGCGCACGGCAGACTGGATCGTGGAGATGGGGCCGGGAGCGGGATCGCGGGGCGGACAGCTGATCGCGCAGGGCACGCCTGCATCATTGGCTGAGGATCCCCATTCGCTGATTGGTCCGTTTCTTTGCGATCGAAAGATATTGCCTGTGCGCGAAGAGGAGGATCTGTTCGCGCAGGGGACGATCCGGATGCGCACCGGCGCCATCCATACGGTCCGCCCGTTGGAAGTCACCATCCCTAAAGGACGGCTGACGGCGGTGAGCGGCGTCTCTGGTTCGGGGAAGACGACGATGGTCCTGGAAAGCCTCGTACCTGGCCTGGAAGCAGCGATCCATGGCAGGGTGCTGCCGCCGCATGTGAGATCGATCGACGCTCCGGGCATCGCGCAGGTCAAGCTGATCGATGCCGCGCCGATCGGCGTCAATGTGCGCTCCACCGTGGCGACCTATGCCGGCGTGCACGATGAGCTCAGAAAGCTGTTTGCGAAAAGCAGCGAGGCCAAGGCGCGCAGCCTGAAGGCCAAAGATTTTTCGTATAATACCGGCAGCCTGCGCTGTCCTCACTGCGATGGCACCGGGATCATCAGCCTCGATGTGCAGTTCCTCCCGGACGTGAAGATCACTTGCCCCAGCTGTCATGGCTCCAGATATGCGCGGGAAGCGGATGAGATCCATATGGTCACGCCGACAGGCAGGACGCTGAGCCTGCCGCAGCTGATGGCGATGGATGTGCAGGATGCGCTGGAAGCCTGCCAAGGGCTGAAGACGATCTGTCAGCGGCTGCAGGTGCTGAAGGATCTGGGGCTTGGTTATCTGACGCTCGCCGAGGAGACGCCGGGACTATCCGGCGGTGAGGCACAGCGGCTGAAGCTGGCCAGCGAGATGGGCCGCACTCAGTCTGATGCATTGTTTGTCTTTGACGAACCGACGATCGGCCTGCATCCGCTGGATGTCCGCACGCTGCTTGACGTCTTCCGCACGCTCGTGGACAATGGAGCGAGCGTCGTGGTCATCGAGCATGACTTGGATGTGCTGCGCAATGCGGATCATATCATCGATATGGGGCCGAAAGGCGGCGCAGAGGGCGGAAGGATCGTCGCCTGCGGCACACCTGCCCAGATCCGCTCTGCGGCAGACAGCGAGACCGGAAGATACTTGTAAGTGCTGAACACATGATCGAGAACATGAATATGGTAAGAAAGAAAGGGGAATCTTATGGGACAAGCAAATAACGGAAAAGCAACGGCATCACTGGTGCTGGGGATCATCTCCATCGTCTGTGTGATGGGAACATTTTACACTAGCTGGATCGGTTTGATCCTGGGCATCCTGGCCATCATCCTGGGCAACAAGGCGAGGAAGGAGACGCCGGGCGGCATCGCGACGGCCGGCTTTGTCTGCGGGATCGTCGGCACGGCGCTGTGCGCGCTGTTCTTTGCGGGCTGCATGTGCGTGGCAGGTCTGCTCGGACAGGCGGTGACCTACTGGCATACGATGTGAGCTGACGATGTATCCTGAGATCACATTATTTTCGCTTCATCTTCAGTCATACGGGCTGATGGTGGTGATCGGATCCATGGCGGCCGTGCTCTGGTGCGTCTTCGCGGTGAAGCGTCTTGCGCTCGATGTCAACGTGCTCATCGATGTGCTGATCGCCGCGGGCGTAGGCGCGCTCATCGGCGCGAAGCTGCTGTACATCCTGACCGTGCTGCCGGAGTTCATCACGCATATCCAGATGGCCTTCACGGATCCCTCATTTCTTCTGGCCGATCTGTCCGGCGGCTTCGTGTTTTATGGTGGGCTGATCGGCTTGCTGGTCAGCGTGCTCTTGTATGTGCGCAAGAACAAGATCAGCGCAGGCGGTTATCTGGCGGCCTGTGTGCCCGCAATCCCGCTGTTCCACCTCTTTGGCCGGATCGGCTGCTTCTTTGCCGGCTGCTGTTATGGAAAGGTGAGCGATTCTCTGTTTGCGATAGAGATGACCACGCTGGCCAATCCGGATGTGCTGATGCCGCGCATCCCGGTGCAGCTGATGGAGGCCGGAGCGAATCTGGCGCTTTTCATCATCCTGGCCGTGCTGTTCTTTCGCGCAGCGGACGCCTTCCGCATGCTGGGCTTTTATCTTTGCGCTTATGGGGCGATTCGCTTCGTGATGGAGATGTTCAGAGGCGATGCGCTGCGGGGCATATGGCTTTTGTCCACTTCCCAGTGGATCGCATTGATCCTGATCCCGCTTGGCATTGCCATGATGTGCAGGCCGGACCGGTTCGGCCGCGCGCTTTTGCGCATGCAAAAAAAGGAGTGAATGCGTTTCGTTAACGCTGACTATTCGCATCAGGTACGGTGTAACCCAGTAGAATGGGTCACACCGTTTTTTTTACCGTCCCTGAAGGACGAAGCGGTTTTCCTGAACGGCCGTTTGCCTTTCGAGGTGAGAAGAAAGCTTCATGATGTTTTGCTTTTCCTGAAGCTTTATTGCGGATCAGTTGTCAAATTTGACGATTTGTTTTTTTGACATGAATTTAACCTGAGGCAAAATTGACAACAAATGTTGTCGCAAATGACTACTGATTTATAGAAAGCCGTGCTATGATAAATGCATAAAAGTCATGGAGGTGCAGTTATGGAAGCGTTAAAAACCAATGTAGACCATTATATGAAATTAAAAGGAATAAAGAGGTATAGCCATTTGCTCGTCAACATCGCTCACGAATTAGGAATCAAAGGACAAGACGCGTATGTATTTGCAGAGAGAGAAAAATCCAACTTCTCAAAAATGTTGAAAGAAGAAAGACCGCTTAAATATGATTTTATTATCCCTTTGGAAAAAATATTCGGCGTCTCTTTAGCTAGGTTACTGAAGGAGGATGCGTATAAATTACCTGTGGAAAGGAAAAATGTTCCGTTCGACAAAGGATTCAGATATTACGCATATCTGGATGATCCAAAATTGTATCAAGAAGAATTCGACTTATGGCTTGCCAAAGATTGTCGATCTATCATGACGAAAAGCGACGAATTTGGAAAGACCTTTCTGGATTATTTGGTGGAATATCATTCGATAAACGGGGTGAGATATCTTCACGATGAATATGGAATAAAATTGAGATGGTGGCACAATCAATTTGAATTTGAAAAAGGCAAAGGCACAACATGGGTTCAGTTTGAAAACGCTGTGGAGCTTGCCCGTCTTGTTGCAAGCATAAACGATGTAGAATTGTTCAATGACATTTATGATTCCTATTTTATGTTTTTTTCAAATGACAGCTATGGTACAGAGAGTTGTATCTTTTGTCAGGGTGATTATTTAGAAATAATCCTAGACAATGACGGTTTGTTTAATTCGATATTTGAAACGAAATCGTATGAGATTAAGCTGGGGAATAGTGGCAAAAAAAAGAAAAAAGTCGATTCTATTATGTATCACTCGATCAATCCGATAATCAACAACTGTTTGAGACATGCCTTAAAGCATTTGGACAAATACAGACAAAGAGCGATAGATATATTGGAATTTGGAATTGAACACAATAAGAAAGTAGCCAGCGAGATCGACTATGCGTATTGTTATGTTTTCTCAAAGCTTGGCAAATTAAAAGACTGCCGAGAAGAAGATTATCGTGATATTGTCATTTTGGCCGATGTCAACGTAGAAGATAAAGAAATAGGGGCTTTGATTGATCGGCTGCCGAAATTTAAAACTTCACAAGGACGGGAACTATATTAGCGTTTAGAATTGACCATAATTTAAGAACGGGCGGCAAACGCGATTCTGAAGATCGTGAGATCATCATTTTCGCTCATAAGGCAAATGATTGATCTTAAGGATGAACGTAAAGAAAGACAGCGCAGAAAGCATGTTTGCTTTTTACGCTGTCTTTTGCTTTGACAATGCCGATGAAGTTATCGTTTGATCTTTTTCACTTTCGATCTTCTTGGCGTGTGTTAAGCTTCCCCTTTGCGGAATACGTATTCTTCTTGACCGGAATCTACGTTGTTCCTTCTTTCGATCCGCGTGTAGCCGCGATTCTGCAGGAAGGATACCGCCGGCGCGCATGTGCGGTAGCAGCGGCAGAGGAATCCCTCGTAGTGCTCCTCGAAATAAGTCAGCAGCGCGCTTCCGATCCCCTTTTTCTGGAATCCCGGGATGACGAAGATGCGGACGACCCCGGCATCGCGGATGTAGGCGCCAAAACCGAGGATGGCGCCGCCTTCTTCATAGACGACGACATCAGAGCGCTCCTGAGAGTATTTGTGACGGATGCTCTTATATTGCTTGGTCCAATAGGTGTCCTTGAAGCCATAATGGGCGCTTCTCATGCTCATCAGCCAGATATCGGCAATTTCATTGATGTCTTCATTTACAGCTTTACGAATCATACTGATCACTTCTTTCTTTTCAGCTTTTCTTGCTCTGTGCCTTCGCCTCGAATTTTTCTTTGGCGACGATAAACCGTTCGTGGGTGGCGGTCCCGATGACCTCTTTCTCATCTCTTGCAGTAATGCTGAAGGTGACCTTGCGGCGGTCTACGCCAGTGACCACTGCGGTCGCGCTGACCATCATGCCCTCCGGTGTGGCGGCATCGTGCGTGGCATCCATGCGGATGCCGACAGACGTTTCCCCTTCATCCAGATATGGAACAAGCAGCTGTGAGGCGGCCTTTTCCATCAGTGCGATCATCATCGGTGTCGCATAAACATCTACGCTTCCGCTGCCGACGCTGCTGGCCAGCATCTCGTGGGTGACGCTGGTCTCCTTCGTGCAGGAAGCCTGAATTTCGATTTCTTTCATCTGTACCCCTCTCATTCATAGAACCTGTGTTCATTATAGCATAGTTTTCTTTTGTACAGCCACACTAATGATGAAGGAGTGAGAAAATGTTCTGTTATAAGGAAAACCGTTTTGTCAGCCAGACGCATGGGAAGAGGGAAGATGCGGGAGCACAGTGGATCGATACGCATCCTGCGGGCATCAGCGCACAGCTGGAATTCTCCTGTACGCTGATCCGCTGCGGATTCAGCGTATGCCGCAGAGAGGAGCGCATCTCGCTGTTTGCGATGGCTGCTGAGCAGCTGAGCGTGAGCGAGAGACTGGCCATGCTTCTGCATGACATGCGCGGAGATGACAGCCGCTATCTGGATGAGACCACCGATCCGGCGCCGCAGGCGGCATGGATCGCATCGGGCGGTCAGGGCGAGGATCGCGAGCGGCCTGCGTTTCAGGATTACTGCGGGCTGCTTATGGAAAGCGAGAAGGCCGCCAAGGAATTCCTGCGTCTGTTTGAGGAAGCGCGCAGGCATGTGCGCGAACGGGAAAACGTCATCCTGCTGGAAGAGCTGATGAAGCGTCAGAAAAACATCGTCAGAGAGATCGGCAGGCTGAAAGAAGGAACGGCGCGGGGCGAAGTGCTGACCTTCGGATTGACGGGCGATGGTGCCTGGGATACGGACAGCTCCAATTATTTTGATGAGCAGACTCCGCGCTTTTTCAGCGAACGAGAGATCCGCAATTCGTGATCCGTTGTCTTGGCTGCGGGGATGTGCTATCCTTTGGATGAAGGAGTGATGAGCATGAAACGCAGCAAATATATCGATCATACGCTGCTTAAGGCAGATGCGCAGGAAGGGGAGATCATCCGGCTTTGCGATGAGGCGAAGCAGCATGATTTCGCCAGCGTCTGCGTCTATTCTTATTGGGCGAGGACCTGCGCTGAACAGCTGAAGGGGACCGGGATCAAGGTGTGCTGTGTCGCCGGCTTTCCCTCAGGCGCAATGAGCACGGCGGCCAAGGCGTTCGAGGCCGCAGATGCGATCCGATCCGGCGCGGATGAGATCGACATGGTGATGAACATCGGCGAGCTGAAAGCCGGGCATGCGGATGCGGTGCGCCGGGATATCGAGGCGGTGTTGCAGGCTTGCGCGGGCCATCCGGTCAAGGTGATCCTGGAGACCTGTCTGCTGAGCAGGGAAGAAATCGCGCGTGCCTGCATGATCTGTGCAGATGCCGGCGCGGCCTTCGTCAAGACCTCGACCGGCTTTTCCACGGGTGGCGCGAGCGTGGAGGCGGTGCGGCTGATGAAAGAAACGCTTGATGGCCGATGCCAGGTCAAGGCATCCGGCGGCATCCGCACGGCAAAGGACATGGACCGCATGATCGAAGCGGGCGCAGACCGTATCGGGGCCAGCGCCGGCGCAGCATTGCTGGATGAATGAAAACAGGCCGCCATGGCTGGGCGTGATGCCCATGCCGTGACGGCCAAAAAAAACACCGGAACTCCGGTGTAAAGATCAGATGGCGCCTGAAACAAGACTCGAACTTGTGACCTGCCGGTTAACAGCCGGATGCTCTACCTACTGAGCTATTCAGGCAATTCCTGATTGCTCATATATATTAGCACAGAGTGGAAGTGCTGGCAATACTTTTTTGTAAAAAAAACACCGGAATTTCCGGTGTGAAGATCAGATGGCGCCTGAAACAAGACTCGAACTTGTGACCTGCCGGTTAACAGCCGGATGCTCTACCTACTGAGCTATTCAGGCAGCGCTGATTGCTCATATATATTAGCATAGGACGGGCTTCATGGCAATAGCTTGTGTGAAAAAATGTCATTTTTTGAATGCGGGCAGGAGCCAGGTGACAGAAGAGAGAAAGAATGAGCGTTTGTACACAAGTACAGGGGCAATTTATTCGCGAATCCCACCGGTATATGTTATACTGAACATATATTGATATTGACGATTTGCGATGAAACAGGAGTGATCAAGATGAATATTCATGAATCTGGAGAAGACTATTTAGAGGCCATCCTGAAGCTGAAACAGGAACATGGCACGGTGCGTTCGATCGACATTGCCAGGGAGCTCAACTATTCCAAGCCCAGCGTATCCAGGGCGATGGGGATCCTGAAGGAACGCGGCCTTATCCATATAGAGGAGCGGGAGATCACGCTGACGGAGGAAGGCATGAAGATCGCTGAGCGCATTTATGGCCGCCACCGTTTCCTGCAGAAGTTTCTCTGTGAGCTTGGCGTAGATCCGCAGACGGCGGAAAATGATGCCTGCAGGATGGAGCATGTCCTCAGCGAGGACAGCTATCAGAAGCTGAAGCAGTTCGTCGAGGAGCACCGTAGACAGTAAGTGACGGTCAGGTCCGGGAAAAGATCCCGGACTTTTTTTCATGTGTGCGAGGGGAGAAACGGAAAACAGGCGTATCAGGTAAAGGAAGGCAAGAGAATGGTCTGTCTCTGTCGAGGCAGACGGAAAGGAGTGAAAGGATGAAAAGGGTTTTGAAAAGACTGGGAACGCTGATGATCATCTGCGTCCTGTGCCTGAGCCAGTCTGTTCAGCTTCCGCTGCAGGCGCGTCAGATCGTGCCTGCTGAGGCAGAAGCGAAGATGGAGGTGAAGATCTCTCCGACGGATCTGATCCGCAGCGGATTCAAGGTGCGGGTCGAGACCCCCAAGGGGCTCCATACTGATTATGACAACAAGTGGGTCGTCAAGATGAGCGAAAAGAGCAACACCGGCTATGACAGCTGCGTCTATTCACGGATCTGGATCAACGATCAGCGCGTCTATTGCGTAGATCCGCTTACGAATGCGGTCGACGGATCGCAGGATTATGACGATATCTCCTTTGGCGCGTATGTCACTGATGCGTCCGTCCGTCAGAAGCTGTCATACATCACAGCGCTGGGCTATGGCTTTCAGGGCGACACGTCGCATGAGATGGACTTTGCCACACAGGTCTGTATCTGGAGGACCCTGCATGAATGGAAGCCCGGGCAATACCCGTCCATCAGCCATATCCATGCGGACATCCAAAAGAAGATCTCCCAGATCGAATCCCGTCTGGCACTGATGGAAAAGGAGGTCTCTTTCCATGGGACACAGGTGAAGCTGCATGCGCTGGGCGAGGAGGATGCCGTGACGCTGTGCGATGAACATGGCTTGTTCCAATGGTATGTCCCTTCTGAGATCAGCGAGGGCCTGCATGTCGAGCAGGATGGGAATGTGCTGCGCATCTGGGCGGATCAGGAAATGGAGACAGGCAAGGTGACCTTCAGCTGCCTGTATGAAAACGCCTCAGCGATCATCCCTGTCGTGTTTGACAGCCCGACTTCTCAGGATGTGATGACGCTTGGCCGACCTTCGCCGAAGCTGGCAGAGGTCAGCGTGGAGGTCAGGGTCAACGGCGCTTTGCGGATCTTGAAGAAGGATGCCCAAAGCAAAGAGACGATCGAGATCGCCGGCGTGCAGTTCGGCGTCTATCGGGCATCAGATGGTCAGCTGGTCGAAGTGATCGAGACAGATGAGAGCGGAACGGCGCAGATAGACGCCTTGCCATATGGCGACTATGAGATCAGGGAACACAAGGCGCCGTATGGATATGTCCTGAACACAGCGCCGATCAAGGTGAGCATCGGAGAAGATGGGGAGCATGAGACCTTGCCGGATGGAAAGACGCCGTTGATCTGCGTGACGGTGGAAAATGAGCAGACAGAGGTCCGCTTTCACAAGCTGGATGCCTCCACAGGGGCGTTTCTGGCAGGCGCTGAATTACGCATCTATCCGGAAGATGATCCGAAGACGATCCTGAAGCAATGGACGAGCGCAGACGCGCCTGAGGTGGTGCGCGGGCTCCCTTGCGGACAGCGGCTGATCCTGGAAGAGACGTCTGCGCCATATGGCTTTGCCTGCAGCGAGAAGATCGTGTTTGAGCTCGATGAAGATGGCCGTGTCTATGTGTACGATGAGGAGGGAGACCGTCATGCTGTGCAGGATGCAACGGTCACGATGGAGGATGAGCTGGTCAAGGGCAGGCTGAGCTGGCAGAAGACAGGCAGCCTTTATCAGCGGAATGAAAAGCAGGAGAGCGAATTTGGGACGATGCTCACGCCAGTGTGGGAAGAAGGTACGCTGAGCGGCGCGCAGATCGCCATCTTCGCTGCAGAGGACATCACGGTGGGCGGCGTGACCTATGCGAAGCAGGATGAGCAAGTAGCGGTGCTGGAGTCCGGCAGCGCCCCTGTGCAGTCGCCGGACCTGCTTTGCGGCAAGTATTATTATGTGGAGACCAGGACGCTGCCGGGGCATGTCATCGATCGTCAGCGTCACCCCTTTGAGATCAAGGACGATGAGAGCACGGAACTGCAGCTGGTGTCTGACCGCCTGCATAATGCGCATGTCCGCATCCGCCTGCAGTTTCACAAGCAGATGGAGGAGCCGCAGTACAGCGAGCTGGGCGACGCGCTCGCGAACGTGCGCTTTGGGATCTTTGCGGTGTCGGATATCTGCTTCAGCGATGGCAGCATCGGCATCCCGGCCGGACAGTTGATCAGTGTAAGCGGCGTGGATGCGCAAGGGATGCTCGAGGACTGTCCGGATCTTCCGCAGGGCGATTATGTGCTCAGGGAGCTGGCGACAGATGAGCGATATCAGCTGTCAGAAACGGAATATCCATTTACGGTCAGCTTCGGCCAGGAAGATGTCTCCATGATCACGATCGCGCTGGGCGATGCGGTCAACGTGCTCAAACGCGGGAGCATAGAGCTGATCAAGGCAGATGCAGAGGATGGCAGCTTGCTGGAAGGCGCGCGCTTTGCGCTTTATGCGGATGCGGCATTGCAGGATCTGGTCATGGAGGGAGAGAGCGGTCCGGATGGACGGATCGTGTTTGACGATCTGGAATTCGGCGATTATTGGATCGTGGAGGAACAGGCGCCTTATGGCTATGCGCGCACGGATGACATCTATCATGTACAGATCAGCGATGATCATCAGCAGCTGCAACTGCGTGTGGAGGATGAGGCGGTCTTGAGCGATCTGAAAATACAAAAGGTCGATTCAGCGAGCGGCGAGCCGATCAAGGGGCGCGATTTCGTATTCGGGCTGTATGCCGATGAGGCGTGCAAGACGCTGATCATGAAGGCGCACGCGGATCAGGAGAGCGCAACGGCAGTGTTTTCCGGACTGCGCTATGGCACCTATTACCTGAAAGAGCGGCAGGCGCCTGAAGGCTATCAGCGATCAAACGAAGTGAGCAAGATCGTGCTAGATGAAGATACGCCGGGCGTGTCACAGACCGTCTCGATCCGCATCGAGAATACGCGTAAGCCGAAGACTGCGGCGAACAGCACAGCTCTGCCATGGGCAGCGCTTTCTGCAGGATCTATCTTGGCAGCCGCATGGCTGAGGAGGAAGCATAGGGCGCATTGACGTGCCGAGGAGCCTTCGCGTGAAGCGGGGGCTTTTTGTCATGTCCGGACAGCAGGCGCATAGAATGGTAAGGAGCGCGAGGCTCAGGTTTTGTCGGAAACCGTCAGGGAAACTTGCTTGACGTAATGTGGCAGGACCGTAGTATAATGAGAACAATGGATGTATGGAAAGGAGGAGCAATCATGATCTATACACTGACACTGAATCCCTCACTGGATTATCTGGTGGAAATGGAAAAGCTGATGCCGGGGAAGATCAACCGCGCAGACAGCGAGGAAATTTTTTATGGCGGAAAGGGTGTGAATGTTTCCATCATGCTGAAGCATCTGAACGTCGATTCCATCGCGCTTGGCTTCACGGCCGGCGTGACGGCAGAGCTGTTTGAGAACGGTGTGCGCTCCTGCGGCGTTACCCCTTCCTTTCTGCGCGTCAAAAACGGTTTTACCCGGATCAATGTCAAGATCCTCGATGAAGAGGAAACAGAGGTGAACGGACAGGGACCGCAGCCGGACGCGGAAGAGATCGGCACGCTGATGTCCATGCTGGATCGTCTTGGGGAAGGCGATGTGCTGGTGATGGCGGGCAGCGTGCCGAAGAGCGTGCCTGACACCATCTATGCGCAGATCATGAAGCGGCTCAGCGGCAGAGGCGTGCTGTGCATCGTGGATACCAGCGGAAGCCCCTTCCTGCATGTGCTGGAGGAAAAGCCGTTTCTGATCAAGCCGAGCCTTCGGGAGCTGGAGGAGATCTTCCACTGCCCGATGAAGGAAGGCGTGCTGCTCTCCAGCATGATCGCTCTTGCGCAGCGCGGCGTCCGCAATGTGCTCGTGTCATGCGGCGAGCATGGCGCATATCTTCTGGATGAGCATGGCGGGTTTTATTACGGGAAGAGCCCGGCAGGACGTGTCATCAATACGGCAGGAGCCGGAGACGCGATGGTCGCTGGTTTCCTGAAGGGATGGCTGCAGACTTCCGATTATGCGCTGGCCTTCAAAAGAGGAATCGCCGCAGGCAGCGCGTCAGCGTTCTCCAGAGGCATGGCAGACGCAGAGGCGGTAAAGAAGCTGTATGCGAAAGTGCATATCGAAGTGATGAGAGAGCCGGTGATGGAAGGCTGAGAAAACTGGGAGGGGATCTCAGTTTTTTTTCGTGCTGTGGACACGGCTCTTGACAGGCAGATGGTCCGAAAAACGCCATGACAGAGAAAGTTGAAATTTTTGACAAAAAAATTGAAAAAAGGGGTTTACAAAGGATAGGATGTGTTGTATATTATTAGAGCAAACGCGGAGGTGGTGAAACGGCAGACACGCTGTCTTCAGGCGGCAGTGCCCACAAGGCGTGAGGGTTCAAATCCCTTCCTCCGCACCATATGCAAAGCAAGCCTTCAAACGAAGGCTTTTCTTTTTATCCGAAAGACAAAATTTGTGTAAATTGTACTGGAAATTCATTTCGGCATATAGTATAATACTACTCGTAACGATGCCGTGGTGGAATGGCAGACACGCTACTTTGAGGGGGTAGTGGGGCAACCCGTGTGAGTTCAAGTCTCATCGGCATCACCATTTGTAAAGGAAGCATGCAGCGGCGTGCTTTTTTTCGTTCTTCACCAAACCGACACATAAATGGGAGGAGAACATGTTATACTGATAAAGATAAGGAGAGATGAAGAAATGAATCAGAAAAAGAGAACCAGGGCCGGAACGATCGCGCTCTATGTCCTGGCCGTGCTGCTGCTGTGCTATGGCGTCTATATGATGTATTCTGCATATGATTACGTCTCGCAGTATTACGCGTATCAGGGGATGGACATCGGTTCTAATCTTGCGGAGGCTGTCCAGTACATGGTCTCCCAGTCTTACCTGTATCTGTGCTTTGCGCTGTTGTTCTATGTGGCTGGCGTCATCCTGCAGAAGCTGAATGATCTGCATGCCTGCCTGATCCCGCAGGAACAGCCGGAGACAGCAGATGCGCAGGAAGCGGCTGCGGAAACCGACAAGCAGGAAGCAGCTGTGGAAAACAGCGTGCAGGAAACGGCCGAGGATGAGCCGGCAGCCGGTTTCGTGGAAGCGAGCGAAGAGGCTGAGGAACAGGAAGGACGTCCTGCGGATGAAGGAGAAGACACGCAGGAAGCGGAAGCTGATCCGAAAGCAGAGGACGAAGACCGGCAAGAGGAAGACAAACAGGACGAATAAGCAAAAAGTCATATCATCGGGACTGACCCGGCGATATGACTTTTTTTGCGTTTATTTTGCCGCGTTCCTCTCAAAATAAGAGATGAGGGCGTCGGTGATCCTCTCGCTTGCCCTGCCGTCGCCGTAAGGGTTCACCGCGTTGGCCATAGCGGCGTAAGCGTGGGGATCATCCAAGAGGATGGATGTCTCTCGGACGATCGAGTCGGTATCGGTGCCGACCAGCTTCAGCGTTCCTGCCGCGATGCCTTCCGGGCGTTCGGTCGTATCTCTCAGCACGAGGACCGGCTTGCCCAGGCTCGGCGCTTCTTCCTGGATCCCGCCGCTGTCGCTCAGGATCAGATAGGCGTGACGGATGAGGTTGTGGAAATCGTAGACCTCCATCGGTTCGCTGATCAATACCTGGCTGCAGCCGTCCAGGCATTCATGTGCCAGCTTGCGGATGTTCGGGTTCATGTGGCAGGGATAGATCACCCGGATGTCCGGATAAGTCTCGCAAAGCGTGCGTACGGCCGCATAGATCTGTCTCAGTCCCTGGCCCTGATTTTCCCGCCGGTGCGCGGTCAGCAGGAGGATGCGGTGCCCGTCGGCCCATCGCAGCGCTTCATGGTCATACGCCTCGCATTCGGTGAGCTTCAGCGCGTCGATGGCCGTGTTTCCGGTCACGATGATCTGCTCTTCCCTGATGTGCTCCTGCAGAAGGTTGTCCCGGCTGGTCGCTGTCGGGGCAAAGTGAAGGTCAGCCATGCGGGAGACGAGCTGACGGTTCATCTCCTCCGGATAAGGGGAATACTTATGATAAGTACGCAGCCCTGCCTCGACATGCCCGATGGCGATCTGTTGATAGAACGCGGCGAGCGCGGCTGCGAAGGTCGTCGTGGTATCGCCGTGGACCAGGATCATGTCGGGCTTCTCATCCTGCAGCACAGGTGTCAGCCGCTCCAGGATGTCGCAGGTGATGCTGTGCAGGGTCTGGCCGTGCTTCATGATGTTCAGATCATGATCGGGCTTGATCTTGAATGTCTCCAGCACGCTGTCCAGCATCTCTCTGTGCTGGGCGCTGATGCAGACGATGCCTTGCAGCTGGGGATGCTGTTCGATCGCGTGGATGACCGGTGCCATCTTGATGGCCTCCGGCCGGGTGCCGAAAATACACATGACTTTATACATGAGGATCCTCCTTTTGGTCGCTTCATTTTATGAGTCCATATTAGCGGGTATGCGGCAGCCAAACATCATCAGAGGAACAAGTTATCGTAAAGAAACGGTAAAGAAGTGATGTGACGACGATTGCTTAACAGAATCTTAACGATATCATTACTGAGCGGTGAATAAACAGACCCGTGTCTGTTGGTATATTCTAGGGAGAAAAGATGGTGAGCTGATGAAGGAAATTACCGTGCTCGGCGTCAGGCTGAGCGTGACAAGCAAAGAAGAGATCCGCCGTGCGGTCAAGGCCGCTGTCGACAACAGGCAGAAGCTGGCGATGGTCGCTGTCAATGCCCGCAAGATCGTACGAGCCGTTGAGCATGAGGAGACCCGCAGGCTGCTGGATACGTTTGATGTGTTTCTGGCAGACGGCGCCGCTGTCGTGAAAGCTGCGCAGGAGCCGGTCGAACGGATCACCGGCGTGGATCTGATGGAAGATCTCTGCGCGCATGCCGCGGATCTCGGTCTCAGCATCTTTTTATATGGCGCCCTCCTGTCCAACAACCTGAAGGCCCAGGAGGTGCTGCGTTCCCGCTATCCCGATATCCGCATCGTCGGTCATTGCAGCGGATATGAAGACGACGATGTCGTCGAACAGATCAACGCCAGTCAGGCGAACATCGTCTTCGTCGCCAAAGGGACACCGGCCCAGGAGAGATGGATCGCGGAAAACAAGGAAAAAACGTGCGCGAATGTATATCTGGGGGTCGGCGGAGCATTTGATATACTGAGCGGCTCCCTCGTTCGGGCGCCGCGCTGGATCCAGAACCTCGGATTCGAGTGGCTGTTCCGCATGGTGCTGGAACCCAGACGTTTTTCACAGCTGCCGGAGCTGTTCCGGTTTGAACGAATGATCAGAAAAGAGAGAAAGAAGAGACAGGTGAATGAAAATGAAAGCAGAGAAGAGAGAAATCAGTGTAGTTGGACTGGGGTATATCGGTCTGCCGACGGCGGTGGTCCTCGCTCAGGCGGGCCATCTGGTCAAGGGATACGACGTCAATCCGAGCGTGCGGGAAAGCCTGAGTGAGGGCAGGATCCACATCGTGGAAAACCACCTTCAGGAAGCATTTTCCGCCGTGCAGCAAAGCGGCAATCTGCGCATCACCAGCGAGCTGGAGCCTTCGCAGATCTATATCCTGTGCGTGCCGACGCCGTTTTTGGAAGGAGAGGTCAAACGCGCGGATCTCAGCTATGTGCGTTCCGCGGCCAAGCTCGTCGCTTCTGTGCTGAAGGAAGGCGACCTGGTCATCCTGGAATCGACCGTTCCGCCGCACACGACGCAGATGATGAGCGAGGTGCTGGCAGAGGAGAGCGGTCTGCCGATGGGCAGCTTCTATACGGCGCATTGCCCAGAGCGGGTGCTTCCTGGCCGTATCCTGTATGAGCTCGAACACAATGACCGCATCATCGGTTCGTCCGATCCGCGTGCCGCTCAGATGACCAAGGAATTATATGAGACCTTTGTCAAGGAAGGGCACTGTTTGACTTGTGATGATGTGACCGCGGAGATGTGCAAGCTGGTGGAAAACACTTACCGGGACATCAATATCGCCTTTGCCAATCAGCTCAGCGAGATCTGCGCCGTCGCAGGCATCGATGTGCATGAGCTGATCGCGCTGGCCAACCGCCATCCGCGGGTCAACATCCTGAGCCCGGGACTGGGCGTGGGCGGACACTGTCTTGCGGTCGATCCATGGTTCCTGGTGGAGCGTTATCAGGAAGATGCTTCGCTGATCCATGAAGCGCGAGTGATCAACGATGGCAAGCCGCGCTGGGTCATGGAACAGATGGAAAAGCAGCTGAAGGGCGATCACAGCGAAAAGATCGGCATCCTGGGCATGGCATATAAGCCGGACATCGATGATATGCGGGAAAGCCCGTCTTTGCATCTTGCGCATCTGCTGCAGGAAAAAGGCTATGCGGTGTATGGCTGTGAGCCGAATTCCACCGCGGATACGCTGGAGGGCATCCCGCTGCTTTCGCTCGATGAATGCCTGGATGTCTGCGACCATGTGGTCATTGCGCTGGGACACCGCGAATTTCTGAGCCCGCAGGCAAGGGCGAAGATCCTCAGCGTCCCGCATTATGACTGCATCGGATTTGAACAAGGAGAAAAACGGTGATGCGATGAAAAAGATATTGATCTATGGGGACGTCGATCTGAACCTGATCGATGGCTCCAGCGTGTGGCTGGTCAATCTGGCACGGCTGTTAAGCATGGATGAGGAGATCATGGTGGATATCCTGCTCAAGAAGCGGATCCGCAATGAGCGCCTCGTCCGGGAGCTGCGCGGCATTTACCGGGTCCGATTGCTGTATGTGAAAAACTATATCGACAGACTGACGGAGGTGGATGCGGGCAATATCGTGAAGGTGATCAGCCGCATCGACGCGCTGCGGGACTATGCCTGCTTCATCATCCGCGGCATGGGCGTGATGAAGCCGCTGCTGCATTCTCCGCTGATCGATCGGGTGGTGCCATATCTGACCGATTTCTGCCATGACAGCGAACAGATCAGCGATGCGGAAAAAGATTTTCTGCGCACGCTGTATGAGCGGGTGAAGGTCTATTTGGTGCAGACAGACGCCATGAAACGCTATCTGCAGCAGGTGCTGGGCGTGGACGGCGCCAAATACCGTGTGCTCTATCCGATCGTGTTCCCGTTCCCGCAGGCTGAACGAGAGCGCGGCTCGCTGATCTATGCCGGAAAGATCGCGAGAGACTGGAACATCATCGAGCTGCTGGACATCATGGAAGAGCTGAAGAACAGCGATCCGGACATCACGCTGCATATGGTCGGCGATAAGGTCAACCGCGACATGGCGGAGGAAAAAGAGGAGATCTTCCGCCGGCTTAACGAAGGAGAGAACATCCAGTTTTACGGCTCGCTTTCCCGCGGCGATCTGCGGGAGGTGATGAGCCGCTGCGAGCTGGGCTATGCATTCCGTTCCACCCGGGTGGACCATGACGGCTCGCTTGAGGTCTCCGTCAAGCTGCTCGAATATCTTCAGGCCGGCATCCCGATGGTGCTTCGCCGAAGCGCCATGCATGAGGAGATCCTCGGCAGCGATTATCCGCTGTTTGCGGAGAGCGAGCAGGAATGCCTGGAAAAGATCCGCTGGGCGTTTGCAGGAAACCGGATCGAACGTCTGCGCGAACAGCTGAACGAGCGGGCCGCAAGGTTCAGCGTACCGAAAACGATCGAGATGATGAGGGAAGCGCTCAGCGTATTTCCTGAGCAGCGTCAGCGCCTGCTCGTATCCGGGCATGACCTGAAGTTCCTGAAGCCGCTGTTTGCGCGTATGAAGGAAGAATATGACCTCATCGTGCAGGAACAAAGCGAATATACCGATTTCTCGGTGCGGGAGGCGAAGCGGCTGCGCGATCGGGCCGACATCATCTGGTGTGAATGGCTGTTGACGAGCGCCCGCTGGTATTCGCGAAACGCTTATCCGCATCAGCGGCTGTTCGTGCGGGCCCATCGCTTTGAGGTGAACCGCCGGTTCGGCCGAAGCCTCAATGTGATCGCGCTGGATCAGCTCATCACGGTCTCGTATTATTACATGGAAGAATTCATGCGCCGTTTTTCGATCCCGCTGGAAAAATGCTGTGTGATCAATAATTTCATCGACATGAAAAACTATGAACGGCCGAAGCGAGAAGATGCGCAGTTCCATATCGCGCTGATCGGCGCGCTGCCGAAGCGCAAAGGGCTGGCCCGCGCGGTCGAGCTGATCAAGCTGCTGCGCCGTCATGATTCCCGCTATGTCCTGCATGTGCCGGGAAAGCGGCCGGAGGAATTCGCCAATACGTGGAACGTCCCTGAGGAACGCGCTTATTATGAGCGCATCTATCAGCAGATCAAGGAGGAACACCTGGAGGATGCGGTCATCTTCGACGGATGGGTGGATGTGCCTGCTTTCCTGAGCAAGATCGGCTATGTGCTGTCGATGAGCGATGCCAAGCAGCCGGAGAGCTTTCATGTGACGCCGTTTGAAGGTCTGGCATCCCGCGCCATGGCGCTGGCGCTGCCATGGGAAGGCATCGAATATCTGTATCCGAAGGCCTGTGTCGTCGAGACGGTGGAGCGCATGGCCGCACGCATCCTGTTCTATCAGGATCATCCGCGGCAGCTTCAGGAAGATATCGAGGCATGCCGGGCATATGCGGCGGAAAACTATGACATTGAAGTGATCTGGCAGAGCATCTCGCGTCTGCTCAGACATGGAGGCAATGATGAAGAAGTGGCTCATTAAGATCGCAAAGAAAAATGCGGTCCTCTATCGGATCGCCAAGAAGCTGTATCGCAGCGTGCGTCCGGCTGCGCCGACGCTGTACCGCAGTCAGGACTATTTCATGGTCTATCAGCTGCATGCGCTGGAAGAGATGGATGACATCCTGCAGCATTACGCGCAGGTGCGGCGGGACAATACCCGCATCGTCGTCGTGGTGCATGGCCATACGCTGGACATCCATCGATTGATGCGCGTTCATCCGGGCGTGCGGTTCCTCTCGCTGGATTATTATGAACGTTATCATCGAAAGCTCACGCTGAAGAACATCGTGCTCATGGACTGGCGGCGCCCGGCGGAAAAAATGCTGAACTACATATAGATGGGGGCATGGTTATGATTCAAAAAGTATGGCGGCATCTGAAACGGTATAATCCGTATTCTGTCTATGCCGCGAAATCAGAGCTGAAGAGCGAGGTCAGCGCGTCTTATCTGACCTGGATCTGGTGGATCCTGGATCCGGTGCTGTTCATGCTCGTCTATGTGTTCATCACGGTCGTGGTGTTCCGTACGGAAGGAGAATATCTGCCGGTGGTGGTCATCATCGGACTGACGGTATGGAACTTCTTCAACAAGAACGTGTCGATCTCGGTCAAGATCGTCAATACGTTCAAGGGCATCGTCTCTAAGATCTACATACCCAAATACATGCTCATCTTAGAAAAGATGTATGTGAATTTCTTCAAGATGATGATCTCCTTCGGGATCGTGGCCGGGTTCATGATCGCGTATGGGATCCCGTTTCGCCTGCAGCTGCTCTATTGCATCCCGCTGCTTGTGCTCGTCTTCATCCTGACGCTGGCCTGCAGCGTGATCGTGGCGCATTTCGGCGTCTATGTGAACGATCTGTACAATATCGTTCAGGTCATCCTGCGGTTCATGTTCTATCTGTCCGGTGTCTTTTATGACATCGGCGATCGATTGGGCAACCGGATCTTCATGGGAATCGACATCGGCTGGCTCATGACCCATGTCAACCCGGTGGCGTATCTGATCAACGAGTTCCGCCAGATCATCATTTACGGGGAAGCGCTGCGGCCGATGATGTTCCTTTACTGGCTGGCGTTCTCTGTCGTGCTGCTGGGCATCGGACTGTTTCTCATGTACCGTCATGAGAACAATTATGTAAAGGTGGTGTAAGACATGAACGAACCTGCGATCGAGGTCAAGGACGTCCATGTGCGTTACCGCAGCATGAAGTCGTTCTCGCTGCGCAAGAGCCTGGGGCAGATCCGGCAGCGTCGTGACAGCTATGAGGCGCTGCGCGGCGTGAGCTTCACGGTGCCCAAGGGGAAGATCATCGGGATCATCGGCAAGAACGGAAGCGGAAAATCCACGCTGCTGAAGACGATCGCCGGCGTGTTCTCGCCGGATGAGGGCACGATCGATACCTTCGGCAACCGGCTTTCGCTGCTCGCCATCGGCATCGGCTTTCAGACGATGCTGAGCGGCTATGAGAACATCTTCTTGTCCGGGCTGCTGCTGGGATTTACGGAGAAGGAGATCCGCGCGCGGCTGCCGGAGATCATCGAGTTTTCAGAGCTGGGCGATTTTATCTATAAGCCGGTGCAGACGTATTCCAGCGGCATGCATTCCAAGCTGGCGTTCTCCATCACGGCATTTCTGGACACAGAGATCATCCTGATCGATGAAGTGCTCAGCGTGGGCGACATGAGCTTTCGGGAGAAGAGCTATGCCAAGATGAAGGAGATCATCTCGCATAAGGACAAGACCGTCATGATCGTCTCTCACAGCAATGCCAGCATCCTTGAGCTCTGTGACGATGTGCTGTGGATCCATGATGGCCTGGTGAAGGAATATGGCCCTGCCGCGGAAGTGGTGGAAAACTATGAAGGGTTCATGCGCCGTTATCGGAAACGGCATGAAAACGACGGCAAACGATAGCCGGGAGGAAGATGGGATGAGCGAGACCACGATCCTGATCGCCGCGCTTGCATTCGGGCTGCTGGCCTATGTGCGGATCGCTTCGCACAGCCGCGGCTTCAGCGTGCTGATCGTGCTGCTGCTCGTGGCCGCGGCCATCGTGTGCAGGCAGCCGCTGTTCGCGCTGCTTGCCGCTTTGCTGGCGGTGCTTGGCTATGTGGCAGGCGCAGTAGAAAAGACATGAAAAAAGGCATAGGCGCATCAGCGTGGCTGAAGGATATAGCCTATGCCTCTGGATGAGGTGATCTGTGCCTGGCTGCCAGTCAGCTTGCCGCGCAGCTTGGACGCATGCACATCGATGATCCGCGTGTCCCCGTCATAATCAAAGCCCCACAGCGCATTGAGGATCTCATTGCGGGAAAGCACCGTTTCCGGATGCCGCATGAAATGATCCATGAGATCGAATTCCTTGCGGGTGAGGGGGATCTCTGTCTGGGCGATGAGGAAGCGGCGGCTGCGTTCATCGAGCGTAAGGTCCCGATAGTGCAGGATCGCTTTGTCCTCTGGCTCGCTGAGGGGCCTGCCCTGCAGATGCTTGCGGATGCGGATCTGCAGCTCCCGGGGCGAAAACGGCTTGCGCAGATAGTCGTCGACGCCGGCGGCAAAGGCTTCTTCCAGATCGTTGTCGCCGTCTTTCGCCGTCAACATGAACAAGACGCTGCGGATGTTTCTGGCACGCAGGGCGCGGGTCAGCGCCAATCCGTTCATCCCCGGCATCATCCAGTCGATGATGATCAGGTCATAGGTGCGCTGGCAGGCGAGCGCGAATCCGCTCGTGCCGTCTTCGGCATCGTCGACTGCGAATCCGGCCTTGAGCAGATCATAGCCGATGATCTTGCGCACATCTTCATTATCATCGATCACCAGGATATGTTTCATCATTCATCACTCCTTGCTATTCATTAAATCACATCAACGTAAAGTTTGTGTTAAGCGGGAGTAAAAAGTCCGTATGATCTGAAAAACACACCGTCTGCGGCGTGCATTGCGCCTTGGCGGTGTGTATTTTTCTTATTCTTCGATCAGCAGCTGAGCGATCTGCACGGCATTGGTGGCTGCGCCTTTGCGCACCTGGTCGCCGCAGCACCAGAAGGTCAGGGAATGGTGGGTGTCATCGGAGATGTCCTCACGCAGGCGTCCCACGAAGACGAGATCCTGATCGCTGGTTTCCAGCGGCATCGGATAGCGGCTGTGCGCAGGATCGTCGACGACGCGTACGCCGGGCGCCTGGGCCAGCAGCGCTCTTGCCTGTTCCACATCGACCTCTCGCTCGAATTCGATGGTGATGCTTTCGGAGTGAGAGCGCATGACTGGCACGCGCACGCAAGTGCAGTTGACGCGCAGCTGCGGCAGGTGCATGATCTTGCGTCCTTCGTTTTGCATCTTCATCTCCTCGCTGGAGTATCCCTGGGCATTGAATCCGCCGATCTGCGGGATCAGGTTGCAGGCGATCGGGTACTGGAAGGTCTGCGGTGCAGGGATCTCGCTGCCTTCGCTGAGCGCCTTCATCTGCTCGTTCAGCTCGCGGATGCCGCCTACGCCGGCGCCGCTGACCGCCTGGTAAGTCGAGACGATCATGCGCCGGATCCCGAAGGCCTGATGCAGCGGCCATGCGGCCACCAGCGCGATGATGGTGGCGCAGTTGGGGTTGGCGATGATGCCGTGATGCGCATGCACATCCTGCGGGTTGATCTCCGGGATGATGAGCGGGACATCGTCGTCCAGACGGTAGGCAGAGCTGTTGTCCACCACCACTGCGCCTTTTGCGGCAGCGATCGGCAGATATTTCATGGCGATGTCGTTTTCGGCCGCGCCCAGCACGATATCGACGCCGTCAAAGCTGTCTTCGCGCGCCTCCTCGATGATCTGTTCTCTTCCATTGAACAGGATGGTCTTTCCGGCGCTGCGGCTGCTGGCCAGCAGCTTCAGCTGGGCGATGGGGAACTGCCGTTCCTCCAGCACCTTCATCATTTCCCGGCCGACCGCGCCGGTCGCGCCCAGGATGGCTACATTATATCGTTTCACTCTTGTTCTCCTTTCCGACAAACCCTTCATAGATCACAGAGATCGTCTTTTCAAAATCCTTGTTTTCCACGCCGACGATGATGTTGATCTCATCGCTGCCTTGCGCGATCATGCGGATGTTGATGCCGCTGCTGCCCAGCGCCGCAAACAGCCTTCCGCTGATGCCGGGACGAGAGCTCATGTTGCGGCCCACGGTGGAGATCAGGGCGATCTCATCGATGACGCGGATATTGTCCGGATGTACTTCCCGGCGGATGTCATTGATGATGTCATAGATGATGTCTTTGACATCGCGGCTGGCGACGACGATGCTGAAGGTGTCGATGCCGCTGGGGATGTGTTCGATGGACACCCGGTAACGCTCGAAGACAGAAAGCGTCTTGCGCACGATGCCCACTTCATCGGACATGTGATTCTTATACAGCGCGATGGCGGTAAAATCTTTCTTGCCGGCGATGCCGGTGATGATATCGCTGTCTTCATCCTCTGCCTGCAGCTCGTTCACGATGATCGTGCCCGGGGAATCCGGCTGATTGGTATTCAGGATGTTGATGGGGATGTTCGCCTCCCGCACCGGGAAGATGGCTTCCTCATGCAGGACGCTGGCGCCCATGTAAGACAGCTCGCGCAGCTCGCTGTAAGTGATCGTGCGGATGCGCTTGGGATTGCGCACGATGCGCGGATCCGCCATCAGGAAGCCGGATACATCGGTCCAGTTTTCATACATGTCCGCATGCAGGCATTTGGCGAGGATGCTGCCGGTGACGTCGCTTCCGCCTCTGGTCATGATGCGGATCCTGCCATCCGGCGTGCTGCCGTAAAAGCCCGGGATGACAAAGGGCTGATTGTTGCGGGCCAGCCGCTGCAGGCTTTTTTCGCAGAACTCGAAATCAAAGGTGCCGTCATAACGGAAACGGATGACGTCTTTGGCATCGATGAACGCATACCTGAGGTATTCGGCCATGAGCCGGGCCGTCAGGTATTCGCCGCGGCTGACGAGCTCATCGAGCGTGATCGATGTCTTCATCTGGTTCCAGATGGCGTCCAGCTCCCGTTCGATCGGGCAGCGCAGCCCGAGCTCATCCCGGATCCGCACATAGCGTGCCTTGATCATGTCGAATACCGGGGAGCAGTCCACATGATATTCCATGTGCGCATGGCACAGGTAGAGCAGGTCGGTCACTTTGTTGTCGGTCTTGGACGCGCGTCCCACCGCGCTGACGACGACGAAGCGGCGCGAGGGATCGCTTTCTATAATATGTTTGACTTTGCGAAACTGTGCGGCGTTTGCCACAGAAGATCCGCCGAATTTGGTGATCTTGATCATGGCGCGCCCTCTTACAGCAGCCGCACGAGGAAGGCGTCGGGATCCTCCTGCAGCGTCAGGCGGTACTGCTCATGCATCTGCACGGGATCCATATCGTGGAATTCGCCGATCTCCCCGTTTGCACGCAGGATATAGTCTCCGCGAAGCAGCGAAGGATCGAACTGCTTTTCGCTCATCGCTGGAACATCGAAAGGTTCCTGGCGGCAGATGGCGATCAGATCGCTCACGATGGCATTGCCCGTGGGCAGGCTGCCGGCGCCCTGGCCATAGAATTTCAGCTCGCCGATCGTATCGCCGATGAGCGTGGTCAGGTTGAAGTTGTCCGGCACGTTGGCCTCGAGAGAATGGACGGACAGCGCCATCGGTTCTACGACGCAGCAGTAGCGGTCGTCCTGCGCGGTGGAAAGCATCATCAGGCGGATGCTCTGTCCCCGTTCGCGGAACCAGTCCAGATCGCTCTTCTTCAGGTTGCGGATGCCGCTCATCGGGAAGTCGCGGCGGCAGTAGGTCTCAAAGGCCAGCGAGGAAGAGATGACTGCCTTGTTGGCCGTATCGATGCCGTCGATGTCGGCGCTGGGGTCAGCTTCGGCATAGCCGGCTTCCTGGGCTGCTTTCAGCGTGACGTCAAAATCCAGGTCCTTCTTCATCATCTGGTCCAGGATATAGTTGCTCGTGCCGTTGAAGATGCCGCTGATGCGGGAGATCGGATCGATGCGCTTGGCCTGCATCAGCCCGTGGATCCATGGGATGCCTCCGCCGCAGCTCGCCTCAAAGCGGAACTGCACATCGTTTTCGCGCGCGGTCTCGATGAACTCTTCCATATGCGCCGCCACGACCGCCTTGTTGGCTGTCACGACGTTGCGGCCGGAGCGCAGCGCCTTTAAGATATAGGTATGCGCAGGTTCGATCCCGCCGATGACTTCCACCACGGTCGTGCACGCGGGATCCTTCAGGATCTCTTCATAGTCATAGGTCATGATGTCCATCGTCTTTTCATCATGTCCTTCATAGATCAGGATGTGAGATACCTCGATCGCAGCGGTATCGCTGCTCGCTTTACGGCGGATGATCTCATAGACACCCTTTCCGACAGTTCCAAATCCAAGTAACGCAATGTTCATATCGTTCTAACCCTCCATCAATAAAAACGGTGTTTTTGAATAAAAAACACTTGTTTTTAAATTGCGTACATTGTATCATAGGTGATAACAAATTGCAATGACAAAAACGGAAGGAGAATCGAGATGGAAAACAGATATTATCACAGCACGAGAGGAAGCGGGAAGCTCTCGCCGAAAGAGGCTGTCCTGCGGGGCATCGCCGATGATGGAGGACTTTATGTCTGGGACGGGCTGGAGGATGTCCGACTGGATCTGGACGCCCTGCTGAAGCTGGATTATCAGGAGATGGCGAAGCGGCTGTTCGCGGAAGTGCTCTGGGATTACAGCGAGGAAGAGCTGGCGCGCTGCGTGGATCTTGCCTATACGGGCAAGTTTGACAGCGAGCAGATCACGCCGCTGGTCATGGCAGGGGATCTGCCGGTGCTGGAGCTGTTTCACGGGCCGACCAGCGCCTTCAAGGACGTGGCGCTGTGCATGCTTCCGCAGCTCATGTCCACGGCGCTGAACGGGCGCAAGGAAAAGGTCATGATCGTGACCGCGACGAGCGGCGACACCGGAAAGGCGGCGCTCAGCGGCTTTCAGGACGCGGAGAACATCGGCATCACGGTCTTTTATCCGTATGGCAAGGTCAGCGACATCCAGCGTCTGCAGATGGTGTGCCAGCAGGGAGAAAATGTGCGGGTATGCGCGATCAGAGGAAACTTCGATGATGCGCAGTCCGGGGTGAAGCGGCTGTTTCACAGCGCGCAGGCCAAGGCTGCGCTCGATGAGGATCGCATCGTGCTCTCCAGCGCCAACTCCATCAACATCGGCCGTCTGGTGCCGCAGATCGTCTATTACTTTGCGGCGTATCGCCAGCTGCTGGAAGCAGGCGCGGTCCAGATGGGAGAAGAAGTGAACTTCTGCGTGCCGACGGGCAACTTCGGCAATGTGCTTGCCGGGTACTATGCGAAGCTCATGGGCCTGCCGGTGCACCGGCTGATCGTGGCCGCCAACGAGAACAATGTGCTCGAGGATTTCCTGAACACCGGCGTCTATGACCGCAACCGCCCTTTCCATCAGACGATCTCTCCGAGCATGGATATCCTGATCTCTTCCAATCTGGAGCGCATGCTGTATTATCTCAGCGGAAAGGACAGCGTGAAGGTCGCTGGCTGGATGAAGGATCTGGCTGAACAGGGACGTTACGAAGTAGATGCGCAGACGAAGGAGAAGATCGCTTCGCTCTTCCTCAGCGCGTCTTGTGACAATGCGCAGACATCGGCGCAGATCCGTTCCGTATATGCGCGCTGCGGCTATGTGATGGATCCGCATACGGCGGTGGGCGCCCATGTGCTGGAACAGCTGAAGGATCGGCTGGACGGCAAGGTCACGGTGCTGCTCTCCACCGCTTCTCCGTATAAGTTTACCCGCGATGTGCTCAAGGCGCTGGGCGAAGCGCAGGAAGGTCTGGATGACTTTGCCTGCATGCGGAAGCTGGAGCAGCTCAGCAAACAGCAGATCCCGGCCGGGCTGTATGCGCTCAAGGATATGCCGGAGCGCTTTGCGGATGTGATCTCCTGCGAGGAGATGGAGGAGTATGTCATCGCGGGCGCCAGGGAGATCCTGAAATGATCCGGGTCAAGGTGCCGGCGACGAGCGCCAACCTGGGCGTCGGGTTCGACTGCATGGGTCTGGCGCTGGATTGGCAGGGTGTCTTCACGTTTTGCTTTGACGGGCCTGAATTCATGATCAGCGGCTGTCCAAAGGCATATCAAAACAAGGACAACCTGGTCTATCACGCGTTTGCGCGCACGCTGATGACGCTGGGCAAACGCGTGCCTGTCGTGCAGATCCACATCGATACGCCGATCCCGGTGGCGCGGGGGCTGGGCAGCAGCGCATCCTGCATCGTGGCCGGGGTGCTGGGGGCCGTGGCATACAGCGGGCAGAAGCTTCCGCTGCAGGAGCTGCTGCGGCTGGCCACGCTGCTCGAACATCATCCCGACAACGTGGCTCCGGCGCTGTATGGCAGCCTGTGCGCATCGTTCATGGAAAACGGACTGCCATATACCGCACAGTTTGCTGTCCATGAGAAATTCCGCTTCGTGACCATCATCCCGGATTATGAAGTGCGCACGGAGGATGCCCGCCGCATCCTGCCTTCGGACATGAGCGATGCGGACGCCATCTATCAGATGGGACGCTGCGCTACATTGGGCAAGGCGCTGGAGAGCGGAGATGAGGAAATGGTCCGCCATGCCTGCATCGACCGGATGCAGGAGCCGTACCGCAGCCGGCTCATCCCGGAATATGATGAGGTGAAGCGGCTGTGCATGGATCTGGGCGCGCTCGCCTTCGTGATCAGCGGCAGCGGCTCCACCATGCTGGCGGTGTGCACTGCCGATACAGACGGCAAGCTGTGCAGACAGCTCAGCGAGCGCTTTCGCAGCTGGCAGGTGCTGGAGCTGAAGGCCGCGGCAGAAGGAGGTGCCTTCGAGATCCATGAGTAAGTATTACATTGTCGATTCTGCGATCCTGCCGGATGTGATGGATAAGGTCATCGAGGCGCGGCAGATGCTGGAGAACGGCACGGTCCGCCAGGTGAGCGAGGCCGTCAAGCGGGTCGGCATCTCCAGAGGGACGTATTATAAATATAAAGATTATGTGTTTCCGGCCGTACAGGGCAAGGAACAGCGCAAGGCGGTCATCTCGATGATGCTGCATCATAAGAAGGGCATCCTCAGCGAGACGCTCAACTGCATGTCTGAGGTCAATGCCAACATCCTGACCATCAGCCAGACCATCCCGATCCATGACTGGGCCAGCGTCGTCCTGTCCTTTGACATCAGCGAGATGCAGATCGGTCTGGATGAGCTGCTGCGCATGCTCAAGAAGATCAAGGGGCTGGCCAACGTGCAGCTGATCGCGGTGGAGTGAGATGACGATACGGCGGATGCACGCATCGCAGCTGGATCAGGTCACGGAGATCTGGCTGCAGGGCAACCTCAGCGCGCACGATTTCATCCCGGCTGCCTACTGGCATGGGCAGCGCAAGGCGGTCAACGCACAGCTGGCACAGGCAGAGATCTATGTGCATGAAGGCGCAGACGGTGCGGCAGATGGGTTCATCGGCCTGCAGGGCGATCTCATCGCCGGCCTGTTCGTGAGGGAAGATGCGCGGGGAAAAGGGATCGGGCGAAGCCTGCTCGATCACGCGCTGAAGCTGAATAAGGATGTGTGCCTCAGGCTGTGCGTGTATGAGAAAAACGAACGAGCGCGCCGCTTTTATGCGCGCGCCGGATTTCAGGTCTGTGCAGAAGGCGTGGATGCGGCCAGCGGCGAACGTGAGCTCATCATGACGCACAGCCCTCTTTTCATGGCGGAAACGCTGTGATACACTGATAAGCAGGAAGTGATGATCGATGAAAAAGACTGCGGAAACGCTGACCGGGATCCTCTTCGGCCTTTCGCTGATCGTATTTTTGCTGCTGAGCAGCATAGACATGAACTGTTTCAACGTGACCTTTTTTGAAGAGCAATACCGGGAGCTGAATACGGCCGAGTCGCTGCAGATGCCGCAGGAAGACCTCATGAAGGCGACGACGACGCTGCTGGATTATCTGCGCGGAGATGTGGATTCGATCGAAGTGGACGTGCGCATCAACGGCGTGACGCAGGAAGCGTTCAACGACAGGGAAAAGGCGCACATGGTCGATGTGCGCGCGCTGTATCAACATGCCATGATCGTGAGATGGGGCGCACTGGGCGGGATCATCCTCAGCCTGGCGCTCTCGATCGTCGAACGGCGCAGGCATTTCCTCAGCGTGCTCAGCGCCGGACTGCTGCAGGTGTCGGTGCTGTTCATCTTATTTCTGTGCCTGCTGGGCGTCTGGATCATGGCTGACTTCAACGGCTTCTGGACCACGTTCCATCAGCTGTTCTTCACCAATGATCTGTGGCTGCTCAACCCGTATACCGATTTGATGATCAACCTGTTCCCAGAGGCGTTCTTCAATCATCTCGTGGTCCGCATCATCCTGTGGTTCCTCGCCTTCTATGTACCGGCAGCGATCATCGCGCTGCTGACCCAGCGGGATGTGCTGATGCTGCGGTTTTGTCCGGGACTGCTGGCAAAAACGGCTCAGCGCCGCAAAAAAAGCTGATCATGATGGCATTTTTCAGCTGTCTGTGATATATTCTAGGCAGCATTGTGCCATCTGTGCGCCCGTCTGTTTCGGCGCATGGATGTCCTCGTGGCGACACGGGGCTTTTTTGCGAAAGGGGAAAGGAAATGAAGAAGGAACAGAAAAAAGACAAGCAGTATGGGTCTGTCTACGAATTCGAAGGAAGAGTACCGCTGAAACGTGCGCTTCCGCTGGGCATCCAGCATGTGCTGGCCATGTTCCTGGCCAACATCTCGCCGCTGATGATCGTCTGCGGACTGCTGGACATCGCGCTTGATCTGCGCACATCGCTGATCCAGAATGCGATGTTCGTCGCAGCCATCGCGACATTGCTGCAGCTGTATCCGGTGTGGAAGCTCGGTTCGCGGCTGCCGATCGTCATGGGCACCAGCTCCAGCTTCATCTCCACGGCCGGCGTGATCGGTGCCAGCGCGGGGTATGGCGCGATCGTCGGCGCATGCATCGTCGGCAGCGTGATGGAGCTCATCCTCGGCTATTTCATCAAGCCGCTGCGCAAGCTGTTTCCGCCGCTGGTCACTTCGCTGGTCATCATGGCCATCGGACTGACGCTGCTGCCGGTGGGCATCAGCTATTTCGGCGGAGGAAGCGGCGCGGCGGATTTCGGCAGTCCGAACCATCTGCTGGTCGGCACGTTCGTCATCATCGTCATCCTGATCGCCAAGCAGTTCAAGGGATGGATCGCAGACGCGTCCATCCTGGTCGGCATCGTGGCCGGCTATGTGCTCGCCATCTGCCTGGGCATGGTGGATTTCAGCCCGCTGGCGGATGCGGCCTGGTTCGCCCTGCCGAAGTTCATGCCGGTCATGCCGACCTTTGATCTGCAAGCCATCATCGCGATGTGCATCCTGTTCGTAGCTACCGCCGTGGAGACGGTCGGCAACATCAGCGGCATCACCAACGGCGCGTTTGACCGCGAGCCTACGCCGGAAGAGATGCGCGGCGGCGTCATGGCCGACAGCGTCGGCAGCCTGTTTGGATCGTTCTTCGGCGTCCTTCCGGTCACGACCTTCGCGCAGAATGTCGGTCTGGTCGTGGTGAGCCGCATCGTCAACCGCTTCGTCATCCTGACCGGCGTCATCTTCCTGCTGCTGTGCGGGTTCTGCCCGAAGATCAGCGTGCTGTTTTCGATCATGCCGCAGTCGGTGCTGGGCGGCGCGGCCGTCATCATGTTCTCGATGATCGTCGTCAGCGGCATTCAGGCGCTGGGGCGGGAGAAGATGGACGAGCGCACCGGACTGATCATCGCCCTTTCGCTGGGACTGGGCGTCGGCATCGGCAACATCCCTTCAGTTCTGGCTCAGCTGCCGGAATGGGTGAACATGATCTTTGCGCAGAACAGCATCATCATGACCTTCGTGGTGGCGACGGTGCTCAACCTCATCCTGCCGAAAAAGAAAGCGCCTGAACCGGCAGCAAAGCAGGATCAGGCGTGATCTGGGCGATCGATGAGCGCAAAGCAGGAGCAAGCGCGTGATCCGCGCTGATCAGACAAGGATCGAAGGAGGAAATAGGGATGAAAGAGATCATACTGGCCAGCCAGTCGCCCCGCCGCAAGGAGCTGCTGGAGGAGGTCGGACTGCGCTTTCGCGTAGAGCCGGCGCAGATCGAAGAACATCTGGATGAATCGCTGCCCATCACGCAGGCGATCGAGCAGCTGGCGAAGGAAAAAGCGATGCCCATCGCCCGCCGGCATCCTCAATGCATCGTCATCGGCGCTGATACGCTTGTCGCCGTCGATGGATTGGTGCTGGGCAAGCCGGCGGATGAGGCGGATGCCGAACGCATGCTGCGGATGCTCAGCGGCCGTCGCCATCAGGTCATCGGCGGCGTCGCGCTGCTCTGCGGCAATGAGGAAGTGCTGTTTCACTGCGTCAGCGAGGTGCGCTTCTTCCCGCTGCGGGAAGAGGAGATCGCCGCATATATCCGAAGCGGGGAGCCGATGGACAAGGCCGGCGCCTATGGCATCCAGGGGCTGGGCCGTCTGTTCGTCGAAAGCATCTGCGGAGATTATTTCAACATCGTGGGCCTGCCGGTATCCCGGCTCATGCGCGCGCTTGATCAATTTTCATGACACAGGGAGAGATCTCTGTGTTTTTTTCCCGACAAAGTTCGAGAGATGTCGTCTAGGCAAGCTGTCGAAAACCGTCTATAATAGGAGAGGCGAATTTTGGAAAAACAAGGAAGTGAGGAGACGGTGATGAACAGAAGGAAGATCGTGGCGTCTGTCACGGCGGTGTTCCTGCTTGCCGGCAGCATCCCGCCAGTGCAGATCCATGCGGAAGACTTTTCCGATGAGGAATATTGGATCAAAAAATGTTCGGCCGTTCAGCCGACACAGGAGGACGCAGATCTGTGCACGCAGTTCAAGAATGCATATGCGTCCAGACAGCAGGAAGTGGAACAGCAGATCAGCGAGCTGCAGCAGCAGATCGAGAACATCGGCAACGACATCGATGAGATCGCCGCGCTGGCACGTGAGCAGTATGCGCTCGTGCAGGAGCTGGATGCGCAGATCGCGCTGAAGGAAGAAAGCATTGCCTCCTTTGATGCGACCATCGCTGCGCTCAATGCGCAGATCGATGAAAAGCGTCTGGAGATCGAGCAATATGACCGCATCATCCGCGAACGGATGGTCAGCGAACAAGCCTCTGTGGGCACGAACATGTATGTGGATCTGATCATGGGCGCAGATGACCTCAGCGATATGCTCAGGCGTCTGGAAGGGCTCAACCGCATCACACAGGATGATGAAGATCAGATGAAGCAGCTGCAGAAGCTGCGTGATGAGCTGCAGCTGCAGCTCAGCGAGCAGGACCGCCTGCGGGAGCAGCAGGAGGAGCAGAAGGCCGAGATCGAGGAACAGCGTGCGGCGGCAGATGAGGTCCGCCAGCAGCGTGAACAGCTGCTGGCCGTCTATCAAAGCAACCAGCAGGAGATCGTGCAGCGCATGGAGAACGCCACCTACGATGCGCAGACGATGGGCGGGAACATGATCGCCATGGATCCCAGCTCGCTGGTCGAAGAGCCGCAGGATGAACCGGATAACGGCGGCTCCGGCAGCTCTGGCGGCGGCTCAAACGGCGGAAGCAGCGACAACGGCGGCTCATCCGGCTCCGGCGGATCGGGCGGTTCCGGAGGCGGCGGAAACATGAGCAGCGATGGGTTCATCTCTCCGGTCCGCGGGACGCTTTCTGCCGGAAGCTGGTATTATCCGGGCGGAGGAGAGCATCTGGGCGCGGATATCGCGGCCCCGATCGGCACGCCGATCTATGCACCGTCCAACGGCATCGTGGTATGGACCAACGAGGGATTCCCTTCGGACAACGGCGGCTATCCGGATGCTTCGGCAGGCTGGCCTTACGGTGCGGCCAACAACATGGCCATGATCACGCGGGTGAACGGCACGACCTACTTCATCTCGTTTGCCCATATGTCCACCGGCATCGTCGTCTCTCCGGGACAGACGGTCTCTCAGGGACAGCTGATGGGCTATACGGGCAACAGCGGAAATTCATTTGGCGCACACTGCCATATCGAAGTGGTCAACCTGGGCAGCATGTCCATCGCCAACGCGGTGGCACGCTTCCAGCAGACGAGCGACTTTGCGTTTGGGACCGGATGGAGCGTAGCGACGACCGGCTGTGACATCATCGGCAGGACGCCTTGCCGCGAACACCCTGAAGATATCTTATATTGAGGAGAAGGCGCTTCTTTGACGGAGCGTCTTTTTCATCACGAAAATGGACACTTTTACTGCAATGGGTAAGCAAAAGCAGACGGTTTTCAGTATAATTATCCTTAAGTCGGCACGATCGTGCCGGCAACGGAGGTCATGTTATGGAAATACTGATTCTGTCCTGCGGCACCGGCGGCGGACATAACGCAGCTGGCAAGGCCGTGGCTGACGAGCTGCGCCGGCGCGGACATCAGGTCACGTTCACGGACCCTTATCTGCTGGCCGGCCGGAATGTCGCCAATCTGGTCTCAGACTCTTATGTCAGGCTCGTCCAGCGCTCGCCGGGGCTGTTTGGCAAGATGTATTCCCTGGGCGAGTCTTACCGTCAGCTTCCGATCCATTCGCCGGTATACTGGGTGAATGGGAAGATGGCGTCCGTCATGGGCGAGTATCTGGATGCGCATCATTTTGATCTGATCATCATGAGCCATATGTATCCGGCGCATATCCTGACGAACCTGAAGCAGCAGCGCTTTGCGCTTCCCAGGACGATGCTCATCGCGACCGATTATACTTGCATCCCGTTCATGGAAGAGACAGACTGTGATTATTATGTGGTGCCTTCTGACGATCTGGTCGACCGCTTCAGCGCATACGGCATCCCGGCAGAGCGGATGCTGCCATACGGCATCCCGGTCAGCAGCGAATTCAGCGAGGGAATCTCGAAAAGACAGGCACGCGCGGCGCTGAGGCTGGATCAGCAGAGCCGCTATATCCTGCTTTCCGGAGGCAGCATCGGCGCAGGAAAGATCGAGGAGACGATCGAGGTCATCACGGATTTCCTGCAGGAACAGAAGGAATGCACGCTGATCGTCATCTGCGGCAGGAATGAGCGGCTGCGATGCCGGCTGGCGCGGCGCTATGGAGATGATCCGCGCATCCTGATCAAGGGGAGCACTTCGCATATGGCGCAGTATATGGCGGCATGCGACTTGTTCATCACCAAGCCGGGCGGGCTCTCTTCCACGGAAGCCGCTGTGCTGGGGGTCCCTTTGGTCCACCTGTCTCCCATTCCCGGCTGTGAGACATACAATATGGAATACTTTGTCCGCCGTCACATGAGCGTGGCTGTCTGCGATCCAACAAAGGAGCTGCCAGATGTGCTGCGCCGGTTTGCCGATGGTACGCTGAGCGCACAGATGAAGGCGGCTCAGCGCGCATGCATCGACCGCAGGGCAACGGAGCGCCTGTGCGATTTCATCGAAGGCGGCAGATGATCAAGCGTTCGGCGTGTGACGGGGATTGAGCAGAAAGCGGTTTTGACTTATAATATTGAACTTGTAAAGCATGATTGTGCAAAAAAGGGGTTTTGGGGATGCAAAACAAATTTGCCGATGGGATCCGTGACGGGATCCCGATCGCTTTAGGGTATTTTTCCGTCTCATTTGCTTTCGGCATGACGGCGCTGACACAGGGCGTCCCGCTCTGGGCGGCCGTCGCGATCTCATTCACCTGCCTGACCAGCGCAGGGCAGTTTGCAGGGCTGACCATCATCGCGGCGTCAGGGTCATTGATCGAGATGGCGCTTTCGCAGTTCGTCATCAACCTGCGTTATTTTCTGATGTCGCTCTCGTTGACGCAGAAGGTGGATCCGCAGATGCCCCGTCCGCAGCGGGCGATCATTTCCTTCGGCATCACGGATGAGATCTTCGCGCTGTCTTCCAGCCGCTATAATGGGGTCGGCTTTCGTTACATGGTCGGGCTGATGACGCTGCCTATCGCGGCCTGGACGCTGGGCACGCTGTGCGGCGGTGTGGCCAGCGGACTGCTTCCGCAGGCCGTGCGCGACGCATTGGGCATCATGATCTACGGCATGTTCCTGGCGATCATCCTGCCGCCTTGCCGCAAGTCGAAGCAGATCACGGCTGTCGTGGCCTGCGCCTCGCTGCTGAGCTGTCTGTCTGCGCTGCTGCAGGCTTATGTGCCCATCAGCAGCGGATTCGTCATCATCATCTGCACGGTTGCGGCGGCGTCACTGGGGGCGTGGCTGTTCCCGGTGCAGGAGGAGAACACATGATGCAGCTCATCTTGTACATCGCGGTCATGGCCGCCGTCACTTATCTGATCCGCTGTCTGCCGCTGGTCTGCTTCAGCCGCCGCATCAAGAGCCGCTTTCTGCAGTCTTTCCTGTATTATGTGCCTTATGCGGTGCTCGGCGCGATGACGTTCCCGGCCGTCTTCACCTCCGGCGGCGCGCTGATCCCTTCTTGCATCGGCACGCTGACGGCGGTCATCCTCGCCTGGCGCGGCAAGAGCCTGCTCATGGTGGCGGCTGCCGCTTCGCTTGCGGTTTACCTGGCCGCCTTGTTCTGCTGATATGATCCGCTTTGGCTGCGCGAAGGGCGCTGCGGCGGTATACCGGCTGATCTGCGCGCTGGAGGATGCAGCATTTCCCCGCGCACGCTTCGATCAGCTGTATCTGGCGCAATGTGCGGATGAGCGGATCTTCTCTCTGGTCTGGGAGGAAGATGGGGAAGTGATCGGGTTT
>ERZ1643250.638-NODE-638-length-35857-cov-9.944025_pt1 | contig 35857 bp, 36 predicted proteins | sample MGYA00579262_ERZ1643250 | MGnify/ENA primary metagenome ERZ1643250 (study PRJEB29033, sample SAMEA4952265) | chicken gut metagenome | biome: Broiler Chicken; feature: Gastrointestinal Tract; material: Caecum | place: Ireland | collected 2018 | study: Broiler...
CCTGCTCAGCGGCCTTCCTATACCACTTGGCCGCTTGGGTCAGGTCTTCCTCCACACCTTCTCCCAATTCATAGCACAAGCCCAAATTATACTGCGCACTCGCATCCCCCTGCTCAGCGGCCTTCCTATACCACTTGGCCGCTTGGGTCAGGTCTTCCTCCACGCCTTTTCCATTTGCATAGCACAAGCCCAAATTATACTGCGCACTCGCATCCCCCTGCTCAGCAGCCTTCCTATACCACTTGGCCGCTTGGGTCAGGTCTTCTTCCACACCTTCTCCCAATTCATAGCACAAACCCAAATTATACTGCGCACTCGCATTCCCCTGCTCGGCAGACTTCCTATACCACTCGACCGCTTTCGCCATGTCTTTCTCTACGCCTTTACCCAAGCTATAGCACAAGCCCAAATTATACTGCGCACCCGCATGCCCCTGCTCAGCAGACTTCCTATACCACTCGATGGCTTTCGCCATGTCCTTCTCTATGCCTTCTCCGTATTCATAACACACAGCCAAATTATTTTGAGCTCGCGCATGATCTTGTTTAGCGGCCTCCCAATACCACTCGACCGCTTTCGCCATGTCCTTCTCTACGCCTTCTCCATTTGCATAACGCAAGCCTAAATTATACTGCGCATCCGCATTCCCCTGCTCAGCAGACTTCCTATACCACTTGGCCGCTTGGGTCAGGTCTTCCTCCACGCCTTCTCCATTTGCATAGCACAAGCCCAAATTATACTGCGCGTCTGCATCCCCCTGTTCTGCGGCCTTCCTATACCACTTGGCCGCTTGGGTCAGGTCTTCTTCCACACCTTCTCCCAATTCATAGCACAAACCCAAATTATACTGCGCACTCGCATTCCCCTGCTCGGCAGACTTCCTATACCACTCGACCGCTTTCGCCATGTCTTTCTCTACGCCTTTACCCAAGCTATAGCACAAGCCCAAATTATACTGCGCACCCGCATGCCCCTGCTCAGCAGACTTCCTATACCACTCGATGGCTTTCGCCATGTCCTTCTCTATGCCTTCTCCGTATTCATAACACACAGCCAAATTATTTTGAGCTCGCGCATGATCTTGTTTAGCGGCCTCCCAATACCACTCGACCGCTTTCGCCATGTCCTTCTCTACGCCTTCTCCATTTGCATAGCGCAAACCTAAATTATACTGCGCATCCGCATCCCCCTGCTCTGCTTGAAAACGCACCACAGCAAGATCTTCCTCCGCAGGAATTTCCTGGGTTACAATACCGTTTCCCTGGAGACAACGATCAAAGATCTGCTTCATATCCTCCGGTCCGTGGAACTCAAACGACAAATTCGCCTCATCATCCATTAGAAATCGATGTATTTCAGAAAGCAGCCCCTGCCAGCTGCCTCGTCCCCCGGCAGGTGTAAACCAATCCTCAACAATACGCTTATCACGAATCGGTGAAATATCCAATTCCTCGTCATCAATTAAGATTTCTTTCAAGCCCTTGCTACTGCAGGTAATCTCAACTCTAATACTTTTCATACTCTCCATCCTTTCATTTTCATCCTGATAACTCGTGCATATTAATCAAAAAGCCGATAAACACGGTACTTTTATTTCGAGTACACTATACTCCAATTGATCTTTCCTCTCTATATGTAGAGGGGTATTTCACCTCATATACCCTGTAAAGGATTCTTCTCACCTCTGTGCGACCTTGTCCTTAACAATTTAATATCGTGACATTATCCCCCTGACTCCTCAACCACATCTCAATCCCCGATCCGAAAGTCTCCGCGCTGATCAGATATTTTCCATCCTCTTCTTTCAGAATCTGCGCCGTAGGCAGCCGGTCCAGCACCGCCTCTATCGCGTCTCCTTTATACCAGAACGTGGTTTTCTGCAACCGTCCACCGTACATGAATTGAATCCGCTTCCGAAACTCGCCTTCTTCAAATCGATCCTTATATGGGATCTTAAAATGCTCCTTCGTCACCTCCAATAATTCGATTCGATCGATCCGATAGATCGTCGGGAACGGATCATTCTCCACATGAAACTGGCTCCTGTCCACATCTTCCATAAATGCAGTCAGGTAAAAATAGTATTCTGAAAACATGATTGCCAATGGTTCCAGCCTCCGGCGGACGCATTCCCCTTTTCGTTTGTTGTAGACAATCTCTATTACCCGGCATTCTTTGATCGCTGTCCCGATATCCCAGAGCTTATCCAATACTTCACGATGATGTCTGGGTTCCACATAATGAAATGCCTCGTTAGAGATTAATTCTTTCACCTGAAGGAGGTTTTTGCGCGGCACGCAGCAGGACAGGAGCTTATCCAAAATCCGGTTCATATCCTCTTTAACAAATGCCCTGCTTTCCAGGAGGATCTTACAAATTGCCAGAATCTCACTGTTTGTAAGTTTCATCTGCCCTTGTTCCTCTAAAGAATATCCTTTGGCTTTCCGGTTATATACCACCGCCTTCCCCTGGCCGTCTTCGATCAGCTTCTGTGAAAAATAATCCCGAATGTCATCAATGTCACGCTGTATGCTTTTCTCGTTGACACCATACCGGGATGCAGCTTCAAATTTATTGATCGTCTCACCATTAAGCAGTCTGGTGTAAATGTCCAAAACCCTGTCATTCTTCCCTGTCTCTGCCATAATTGTTCCTCCATGTCATCCATTTTTAATTAAAGTATAGGAAGAGACATGGACTCTTTTTGTCCTTTGCGCTTTTTTGTATACAAAATATATATGTACAGATTCATCATATCACAAACAAACATAATTGCAAAATAATAGTTTGCTTTTTTAATGTTTTGATTTGTTTATGCAATTTATAAATGTGGGTAAAATATGAATATGGACACTTTCTGTCCATATAATAAGAATATTGAAAGGAGTTCGATGATGAATTCTAAATATGAGCTATACTACCAGCAGCTGGGTCTGAACATCGCTTATTACCGCAAACTACGTCATATGACTCAGCTGGATCTTGCAGAGTTTACCGATATGAGCCGGACACATATCTCCAATATTGAAGCGCCCAATATGAAGACGAGCCTCTCTCTGGACTCTCTGTTTACAATTGCAGAAGTTCTCCAGGTGGCCCCCAAAGATCTGTTGGATTTCCGTGTTGATCCGAAAGACTCAAAAAAATAAAAATATTACAACATTCTCGATTCTTTCTGCCAGTGAATTTCTTGCTGGCTTTGTTTCTTTGTAGTTTTCTAAATTTCCAGGTAAACTTTGCCACTCCCCCGCATCAGCTACATTTTACCTTTTTTTCGAGATGTCCTATTACAGGATATCATTTGTTCAAAATTAATATACCATATTTTTTGTCCTATAACAAGACATTTTGAGGTGTACTTCATGCCCAGGATTATAGATGGCGAACGCAACAATATGGTTGGCGAACAGGTTCGGTATTACCGAAAAAAAAGAAAATACAGCCAGAAACAATTATCAGAAAAGCTGGAAGATATGGCGATCTATATCTGCCGGGGATCTATCTCTCGAATCGAAGACGGGTCAAGAACGGTCACAGACATTGAATTATACGGATTAGCCACAGTTCTCGGCGTTTCTATCGAATCTCTGTTTCCTTTTTCAAATAAGAGATCTTAATACCCGGCAATGAAACGCAGTCACTGCCGGGTCTGAATTAAACTAGCTCTTTTCTCTGTCAATATCCCATATACCCTTCATACGCCTCAATTCCCCGTATACTCGCTTTTTCCGTCTCACTCAGCATATCCTCTGTGAAATCCTCCGGGGCAATGCTCGGTGTATACCAGCTGCAGCTGTCAAAATAATTCTGCAGCAGCGGATCGTCAAACATCCGTCCATATCGCGCATAGATCTCGTTCTTTGCGATCCGGCATTCTTCCGCCGTCAACCCATCACAGTCCACTTCCATCACTTCGTATTCGCTGCTGAACGGGAATACATATTCGCAGTCCGGGTAAACAGCTTCTTCTACAGGCGTATACTCTCCGGCGATGCTTAGGCTCCCATAGGGTTCCGGCATGTTCTCTGTTAGGTACAGCGTTCCATCCATATATGTAAAAGTGATCTCGTAATCTTCCTCCTGATATACAGCCGTTGATTCATTTATCCAGGACGCGACACAGTCCCGCATATCCACATATGCGTCAACGCCTGAATATCCGATATTTGCCGCAAACAGAAGCCCGTTCTCGTCCGCTTCCCAGACGGAAATACTGCATGCCGGTCCTCTTATTCTCTGATAATCGCCGATCCATATGGTATAGTCTGTCGTGTCATAATAAACGCTTTCCGCAGCCTCTTCCTCCGCGCCCGCAGCGATATTCTCCCCCTCGTTTTCCTGATAATCAGGCTCTTCCGCGTCATATTCATTCATATCCGCTGACGCGCTGTCATTATCCGGAGACTCATATGTCCCATTATAAATCGCATATAAAAACAGATAGATTGTGTCCGGATCTGTAAAACTTAAATAACCTGATCCCAGTTCCACTATTTCTACCATATCTCCGTCCAGTTCAAATATGACATACATTTCTTCTCCGTCTATCCCGCCGGTAAACTGAACATATTGAGTATTATTCGTCCTGTAGGCTTCCCATGTCGTTTCTTCAAAATAACCGTCTAAGGCCTCGCCAATTGTAACCGTATCGCTCAGGACGGAAAAAGCAGTATTTTTTACTCTGTTGACCGGGGAAGACGAGTCTGACAGCGCCATCATAATAATCATTATAACAAGTAAGGCGAATATGATTTTATAACTCCATTTATCATATTTCCGCTGGCTCAAAAGCTCTTTGCTTCCTTTTTCCACAGGAAGACCCAGGCACTCCGCGATCGCCGCGGTCAGGCATTCCATGTCTATCAGGCTTGCCGTAGACGTATCATCCTTTTCTCTCTGAAGTATAAGCTCTCCGCAATCCAGGCTCAGATATTGTTTGCTGTGCTTACAATATATACAGATCCGCGACTCTTCCATGTCTATCGTCTTCAGATCGGGGTAATCCAGACGCCGCTTTAAGATCCGGTATATTTCGACCAGAGTATACTCCAGCCCTTGCAAGGACAGCCGTTGTTCTTTCACCTTTTTTCCCTTATTGGGCGGAAAATGATATATGTAAATCAATCGTTTTACTATCGCATATATGACGCATGCAATCGCGGCGCCGCATATCCCGGCTTCCGCCACTTCCACAATGTATTCCATAATTTTCCTCTCTTATCGTCAATAAAATGTATTAAGAGTTTGCCAGAAATTCCTGATTTAATTTTGATTTCTTCGTGATCAAGTTGGGCCTGTATTCTGCAGACGTCTTGTAACTGTATATAGACTCATCCAGATCAAGTCCCTGTTCCAGATATTGCTTTACAAACCGGATAGATTCAACGGTAAAGATATTCTCTGTCAATAAGATCTCCGATGCAGCAATCTTTAATCCGGTATATTGGTTTTCTCTTTTCCTTTCCAATTCATCCAGCTTGTTTTGAACGTCCGGAAGCTTCTTCAGGTACTTATTTTCCTTGATTTTATTGTCTATAAGCCCGATCAACCCCAGCCAGATGATCCAGCTGAAACCATCGATCAGCAGCCCCCAGAATCCACCATTTATCAATCCGCCTATTGCCGCTCCTATCACCGCGATACCAAGAAGAGTAAAAATCGGTTTCTCTCTTCCTTTTTCTGCTTTCAGATTTTCCTTTTTAAACAGACAATCATTATATTCTTCCTGATCGCTTTCCAGTTCCTGTACTTTTCTTTCAAAATCTTCCCATTGGTTCCTGTCCTTTACATCCATTGTACTTCCTCCCCTGGATCCTAGATTTACAGTTGCCAGTTACTTAATTCTTTTCCCTCCCAAGCAACTTCATTTGATTTATCCTTTGTAATTTTCATTATAGGCAGCGGAATGGACAGCTTCTGTCATGCAGAAAATTTTTAAAAGAAAAAATATGCAAAAAAATCAGGAGTATACCACATTGATATCTCCTGACTACTGGTCTATTACCTTGTCCAATACCATTGACAAACTTCGGCATAATAAGTCCTTGACTACCACAACCCTTAATGATTTATGCCGGATTCTAGGCTGCCGGTTGGAAGACATCGCATGTTATATTCCTTCCGAAGATGACCAGACTTTATAAACAGGACTACAGAAACACCATCTTCCATGTACACGTCTCTTTTGTAAACACCAGTTTTACAAATGCCTCCTGATGTTCATTCATCCCGATCCTGCAGAAATGCTCGACAGTCTCAATACCGGAATAACGCTTTGTTTCCAAAGCCAGCACTTCCAGCACCTGGATCGTATGCATGCCTCCCCGTTCATCCATGGCACGTATCAGCTTGGGAATAGTCTTTCCATTTTGCGTGAACCAGCAGCCACAGGCTATGTCCTGCAAAATGCCCTGCAATTCTCCGGCATCTGTATATTCATTAACCGGCGTTATGATAAGCCCCATGCTTTCGCCCCCTTTCTGCCTACCGGATCTCCTGAAGACTGTAATCTACAGTACGCTTCTCCCGTGGAATCCCTCCGCTTAAATGATCGATCCTGCCACTTTCCAGAAATACTGCCCTCTTTACAGAATCAGCGCCATAGCGCATGCGTATCGCGTCGATTGCCCTGTCCATGCGGCTCAGCTTCTCATGATCTGCTCTCTGGTCGTCAAAGAGGGAAAGCTGGCGGCAACCATTCTGCTCTGAGACCTCGCCGGTGTGTATCCCCATATGGCGAATCGATTTCCCGCGCCACATGTCCAAAAAGATCTGACATGCCTCTTCATAGATCTCATTGGTGACGTCTGTAGGCTCTTCCAATTTCTTCTGATGAGACTCTTGTGTAAAATCGTAATACCGCAGGCTGACAGCTATTACCTGGATCTGTACCCGATCCTTCCTGATCCTGCGTCCGATCGTCTCAGCCAGGGAAAGCAAAACTTTTTTAGCAGTCTCGGAATCACACACGTCGAATGATGTCGTCGTACTGTTTCCGTACCCTTTATTTTTCGGGGGATCAGGGATGACGCCGGAAGCATCGATCCCGTTTGCAAAACGCCAGATCACTTCTCCCTGTTTCTTCAGACACGATCTCAGGATCTCCGGGTCTGTCCGCGCCAGTTCGCCCACGGTATGAATTCCCAGATTCCTCAGCTTCTTTTCCGTCGCGGCTCCCACAAAAAACAGGTCCCGGACTGGCAGCCCCCACATCTTCTTCTCGATCTCTTCCGGGAAGAGTGTATGAACCAGATCCGGCTTCTTAAAATCCGAAGCCATCTTTGCCAGCAGCTTGTTGGAAGAGACTCCCACATTCACTGTAAATCCCAGTTCTTCCCGTATCCGGTCTTTGATCCTTCCAGCCGCCTGTACCGGCGGTCCAAACAGAGATTCCATGCCTCTTGCTGATATCCCCTCCCACTGCGGACGGGATCGTCCTAAGATCCAGTTTCCCACCCAGATGTTTCAGACGGTATACCGCTTCCCAGGAAAGGAAAGCGCTGTTTACATCAATGTGGAATATGACTCTTTTTTCCATCTTCATACCTTCTTTGCAAAATCGAACATATGTTTGCTTTTATCATATTCCATATTGCAGGAGATGTAAAGAGGGAAATTATATCCTGATCTATTCCGTCAGCATGTATTCTCCGGCTATATTCAGATACTTTTGCGGTGTCAGGACAATCTCCGCGAGCTGCAAAGTTCCGTCGTCTGTAAGAATAAAGGTAATGGCATAATCACCGCCTCGATATACGGCTGTCGATTCATCCACCCACGTTGCCGTGCAATCATTTATATCCACCAATGCAGCAGCTCCGGGATATTCCACTGAGAACAGAAACCCGCTTTCATCTGCCTCCTTCACAGAGATGCTGCAGGCCGGTTCTCCAACCTTTCGGTAATCACCGATCCAAACTCCATAATTTTCCGGACCATGCGCTTCTTCCAGATCCTCTTCTGCGGGAATCAGCAGAAGCTCTCCGCCGGTTTCCAAGTCAAGGGTGATCACGTCTCTGTCCTCTGTATCATATTTGTCCGACATTCCTTTCGCTGATGAGATGCTTCCCGGTATTCCAAATACTGTGGGAAAAATCACCGCCATAGCGACTGCCACGCCAATAAACACCTTCCTGATATTTGCCTCACACTTCCGCATATTTCTCTCCTTCCGGGCAATCCCGCCCATCTGTCTTTTATAGATATTATACAAGGCTGAAAGGACAGATTTTGTCCGACAAATATTGATTTTCAATCTATCACTAAATTCCGCGTTTCCAACCTCTTTTTCTCGGCTGTCCGACATTTTCCGGTACCTGTTATATATAGCCCCATCTAATAATTTGGTTTTTGATATAGAGAATAAGATCTTTAAATAGTAATATATTTTTTCATATTCTGCACAAACATTTCTTTAATCCGGTTTATTTAAATTTTAACTGGATTATAAAAGTTTATTCTAGCTCAACAATACATTAAATGGAAAAGGGGAACAGCAATGGAGAAAGAATGTAAGATTACAATTCGTTTTCAACCAACAGATTATAAACGAATAAAGGAAAAAGCTAAAGCGGAAAATATTACCGTCAGCGAGTACATACGGAGAAAAGCAGACATGGATATTTCCGACGACCTGATCAGAAAAGATGCATTAGTTCATCCGCTTATGAGAATTGCGGAAATACTGGATAAAGATCAGTGTAAAGACAATCAGACCGTTCGCAGAATACGAAAAGAGGTAAAGAAACTATGGGATTTATTATAAAATACAATCCGGATTATAAACCCGGCCATAAATATTATAAAAAGAAATATTACCATAACCCGGATGCTGCAGAAAAAATAATTCGGTATGTCTTGAGAAAAGATGCCCGTGCGAACGGCATTGATAATATCCGGGCGGAGGACAAACGTCAGTTTCAAATACAGCTGGATAAAATCTGGCGGCAATATATGGACAGGAAATAATAAAATATTTTCGGCCAAAGTAAATCGACATTGCAGCTTTTCAATTCTGCTGAGCCGTCTTGGGAAAATAGCTTATATTTTCAACATATTCTGCCATTTCAGATTGACCTATGAATTGACCTATCCATCTGAAATTTCATGAAATATCCGGGAAAATCCGGGAAATCATAAAAAAGAGAGTTTTCCCTTGCCAAGATGCGTTTTTCCGGGAGAAGTGCCAAAAAGCCCGGAAAATCAACACTTCCAGGCACAAAAAATCCCCGGCGGATCATCCCGCCGGGGTCATAGAGCAGGGCTACAAGGATTCGAACCTTGAAATGACGGAGTCAGAGTCCGTTGCCTTACCGTTTGGCGATAGCCCTATGTGTTCAACGAATGTTATTATACGGGATACCGCGTAAAAATGCAAGTACTTTTTTTATTTTTTTCAACTTTTTCTCGTCTCTTTTTACCGACCATTCTCCGCCCTCTCCAGCCGGAGCAGTTTTTCTCCAATCCCCTGAAAATCCCTCTTCGCTTCTTCCATCCTGGAAGGGTCCCGAAGCAGGGCTGAAGGATGGTAGGTCGCCGTCAGAAAGCATCCTCTCCGCTCGATCCAGGTTCCATGCTGCCGCGAGATGCGGTAGTCCGGATCGATAAGCCTCTGGGCCGCAACCCTGCCAAGGCATACGATAGCCTGCGGTTTCAGCAGATATGTTTCATACTTCAGATATGGAATACAGGACTCTTTTTCCTGATCCAGCGGATCCCGGTTTCCCGGTGGGTGGCATTTCAGAATATTGGTAATATAGATATCTCCCCTTCGGATCCCGGCCGCGGCCAGCAGCTCATCCAGCACTTTTCCGGACGGTCCCACAAAGGGAATGCCTGCCAGATCTTCCTGACTTCCCGGTGCTTCCGCCACCAGCATCAGCTTCCCCTTGTGATCACCGCGTCCCATCACCGGATGTTTCCTGGTTCGGCAGAGCGGACAGGCTCTGCAGTTATTTACAAACTGTTCCAGTTCTTCCCAGGTATACATAATGTACCCCTCTTCTTTCGCAACTTTACTGCTCCATCTGCCGTCCCAGAAATCCTGCCGCAGATGCCGCAACCTTCATCTCAACTTCTCCCATTTTGGCTTTGCTGTCCCGCGCGAGGATCAGTACTGCGCCGATCACATCCCCTTCGCTGATCACCGGACAGATCGTCTCTCCTGTGATTCCTTCCATTTCATCCTGAATCACCGGAATAAATTTCCGTTCCCCCGCAGATGCCTGCAGGCTTTCCCGCTCCTCGATCAAATGTTCCAGATCATGACTGATCGCCTTTCCAAAATAGTCTTTTTTCGCTCCGCCCGCTGCCGCGATCACCATATCGCGGTCTGTCACGCAAACCATATGTCCGGTAGTCTGGGCCAGACTTTCTGCGTACTGCTTCGCAAAAGTCCCAAGTTCTCCGATCGGAGAATATTTTTTCAGGATAATCTCCCCTTCCCGGTCCGTAAAGATCTCCAGGGGATCACCTTCTCTGATTCTTAAAGTGCGCCGGATTTCCTTCGGAACCACAACTCTGCCGAGATCGTCAATCCGCCGCACAATTCCCGTTGCTTTCATAGCAAAAAATTCCTCCATCCTACATGCTGTCTTTATCACCCTCCGCCATAAATCTGGCAGATCCGGAAGATAAACATATTATCTGTAAAATAGAGGAATTTATACCTTATTGTAAATCCTTTTCCGTTACTCTCCTGCATGCATCTGGTTCAGCAGGTCCGTTTTAATCTTATACAGACGGTCAGAAAGATCCACATACACTTCATGCGGATTCACCAGACGGCGGGTTTCGTCCCAGAGCGTTTCCTGCTCGTGGAAACAGTATTCCCGGATATCCATCACCGACGGAGATTCGTAGACACACTCGCCCTTGTCAAACACTTTCACCATCAGTTCTCTCATGGTATAGGTGCCGCCTTTCAGATGCGTCTTCTTCCAGGTTTCCACCGGATCAAAGATCACCAGGTCTTTCGATTCGTCAAAGCGGTCGTCTACCAGGCTGATCAGATCGGCTTTCAATTTTCCATTGGCCTTCTCATAAATCCGGTACACCGTTTTATTTCCGGGATTCGTCACTTTTTCGGAATTCTCGGACAGCTTGATCTTGGGCACAAAATCACCGTCACCGGTCTTGACTGCCGCCAGCTTGTAAACGCCGCCGAATGCGGGACAGTCCTTGGAGGTGATCAGATTGGTTCCCACTCCCCAGGAAGTAATCTGTGCCCCCTGAGACTTCAGGCTGTCAATCAGATATTCATCCAGATCGCTGGAAGCAGATATGATCGCGTTTTTAAATCCCGCAGCGTCCAGCATCTTACGGGCTTCCTTAGACAGATAAGCCAGGTCGCCGCTGTCCAGGCGTATTCCATAGCGGCCGTTCAGTTTCTTCGCCCTGCGCATCTCTTTAAATACACGGATCGCGTTGGGCACGCCGGATTTCAAAGTATCATAGGTATCCACCAGCAGCGTGCAGGCATTGGGATACAGTTCCGCATAGGTCTTGAACGCCGTATATTCGTCCGGAAAACTCATAATCCAGCTGTGGGCATGAGTTCCAAGAACCGGCACATCGAACAGCTGTCCGCACAATACATTAGATGTACCGATACATCCCCCGATCATCGCCGCACGCGCGCCATAAGTTCCTGCATCCGGTCCCTGAGCGCGGCGCAGTCCAAATTCCATGACCCCGTCTCCCCGGGCCGCGTTCACCACTCTTGCCGCCTTGGTCGCGATCAGGCTCTGGTGATTAATAATATTCAGAATCGCCGTTTCTACCAGCTGCGCTTCCATAATGGGAGCAATCACTTTTATCAGAGGCTCTCTTGGAAAAACCACAGTTCCTTCCGGAATTGCATAGATATCTCCGCTGAAACGGAAATCCTTCAGATAATCCAGAAAATCTTTCTCAAAAATCCCCAGGCTTCCGAGATATTCCACATCTTCTTCTGAAAACCGAAGATTTTTAATATAGTCAATCACCTGTTCCAGCCCTGCGGCAATCGCGTAACCGTTGCCGCAGGGATTTACCCGGTAAAACGCGTCAAAGATCACGGTCTCCTGTACCGGGTTTTTGAAATACCCCTGCATCATGGTCAATTCATAAAGATCTGTCAGCAATGTCAGATTCTGTGCTGTGCTGCTCATTGGAATATCCTCCTTTTATCTACTGCTGCGCTGGGCAGCTGATATTTATACCCGCATTTCCTGTAATTCCGTTCACATACCCCGTAGCCGTATACTGCCAGATACTAAAGGATCCGAACGACGAATGATCCGCTCCGTCAGCTGCCAGCCAGACCTGCGCATGATTTGTCTCTGACAGATCCAGGCTGTTGGCCATCCAGCTTTCGCCTCCGAATATCATAGGTTCATATCCAGCATTTCTGACCGTCGTGCAAAACGCGCGGACGATCTTTGTCCGGTCCTCCGGGCTGAGTCCGTCTGCTCTGCCAGTATAAGACGGCCCGGAATAATCCACTTTTAGAGCTATCGGCATAGAAGTTCCATATTTCCCTGCAAGTGAAACAGCCAGACTGGCTTCTTCAATCGCTTCCTGCTCCGTAACTGCCTGGGAGAAAATATAGACGCCTGTGTCCAGTCCTGCCGCAGCCGCTCCAGACAGGTTACATTCTGCTTCCGCATCCAGTATCAGCCTTCCATTATCCGCGCCCCTGTATCCTGCCCGGATCATGGCAAATCCGATCCCCGCGTTCCGGACTTTGTCCCAGTCTACAGCGCCGTTCCGGCTGGAGACATCCACTCCGGTACGGCTGATCAGATACCCGTTCTCGTCGAACCGGTATCGAAGCCCTTTTATGACCTGATCTCCCGTCACCCGCTCGCCATTTTCATCATAATAGCAGGTATGTCCGTTTTCGTTCTGCCATCCAAAATACCGGTATTCCCCGGTAGACACTTCCTTTTCCACCATGACGGGGACTTTCTCCTGTATGACCTGCGTCTCTGCCGTCTGTGTCTGAACAGACGCGGTTACAGTCAGATGCTCTGTTTCTCCGGGTTCCCCTTCCAGAGGCTCCGCTTTTCTGTAAAGCACCTGATAGCTGTACCCGGCTGCGTTTCCTTCTTCTTCGATGCGGTCGCAGACGACCGATACCAGTTCATATCCGTCGTAAGATCCGTCCATATTCAGAAGCAGCATGGCCAGTTCTTCGTCTTCGCTGTCCAGCACGACTTCTCCGGTACTGTAAGAATACTCCTGCCATACGCCATCCTGAAGGGAATACTTTACCTTGCCGGAGCTGTCGGAATACTCTGTAGGAGTCTCCACCGTCACCGGAATTGTCTCTTCTCTTTCAACAATCCGATAGGTGGAGGGATCGCTTTCATCTACCGTCGACTCTTCATAGACCGTTTCCATGATCTCCTCTTCAGAGGAGCCGACAAACTCCACCGTATCATTTGGCATTCCAACAGAGAGTGATGGAGACCATGTATCTTCCAGAGCGGAATCCACCGCCTCTTCTGTCAGTACCACTGCCGACACGTCCCGGACCTCATAAGAGATCTCAGCCTCTTTCTCCGCTTCTTCTGCCTCATATTCCTCATTTTCATGAAAAGCGGAAACTTCTGTATCGTTTCCGCTTTCCTGTCCTGTAGAAACTTCTTCCTGATACTCTTCCTCATATGGGACCTGCGCCGTCTCCGTATTGCTTTCTTTCGAACCGCAGCCGGAAATCACGGAAGCCAGCGTTCCGAAAAGCAATACCAGGCCCGCCGCGTTCCTGCTCACCTGCTTATTTTGCCTCCGTCTCTTCAGCAGCATCGGTAGATGCCGCGTCATCAGCAGTCTCCTCATCCGTCGTATCTGTGTCAGTCGTCTCTGTATTTGTTGTATCTGTATTTGTTGTATCTGTATCCGTAGTATCCGTACTTTCCTCTGTATTCGTCTCCTCCTGCTTCATATTGAAAATTTTCTCCAGAGGAATAGTATTCAGCACTTCGTCATTTACCGTAATCTCTGCCGCCTCCCTGAGCGGATTCAGCCAGTTATCATAAGCTTCCTGCTCCCTGTCAGCCAGCACATTCTGTCTCTCTGTCTCGGTCGCCTCTTCATCAAACAGACTTTCCATATAAACCACATAATATGCGCTGTCCGTCTTGACCACATCTGAGAATTCTCCTTCTCCCAGCTCGTCCGCCGCCGCTTTCAGGTCTTCGTTAAGGGAAGAATTATTGTCCTGGCCATAAGTGACCGTCGTAGCCGTCAGGTCATGCGCCTCTGCCGCTGCGCTCAGATCACCGCTCTCTTTTGCCTCGTTCAGAATCTCATTCATAGTGATCTCTTTTTCAGCCAGTTCCGCCGCCGACAATTCCGTTGTATTTCCATCTCCATCTGTAGTTCCGGTAATGTCGTTTCTTACATAGGAGATCCTTTTCTGTGCCACATCTTCATCCGGCACGTTTGTGTCAATAGTCTGCGCCAACGTCTGATATACTTTCGACTGAAGCGCGGCCAGCTCCAGCACATGTGTCACAGCAGCCTCATCTGCCGTCATCGCCTCCAGAGTTTCACTGTCGTTCGCAGCAAGAAATGCCTGCGCAGCTTCAGACGCGGCTGCCTTCTCTTCTTCGCTCAGAGAGACTCCCAGATCTTCCGCATTGGCCTCCACAATGTAATATTCCTCCAGGGTATCCACCACAGTGTCACGAATCGTCTCGCCATAAGGGGTTCCCGTCCCCATCAGATCCTGGCTCATAAAATCTTCACCAAAATAAGCTCCATACATGCTCTGCATCTGGGCCTGCTGATATCTCAGATAAAAATTCACCTCAGACAACGGGATCGATACTCCATTCACACTGGCTGCTTCTGCCGTACCGTCCAGAGTAATCCTTCCGGAACAGCCCGTGACTGCTGTCGCCACAGTCAGCAGCAGAGCGAAAAGTCCCGCTATTTTCCTTTTCATAATAAGTATTCCTCCTAAACATTATCATAGTAGTTAATTATAATCCCTTTTGTTTTCTAAAGCAATTCCTTTAAAACAATTTTCACATTTACCTGGTCCATCACATCCTGATCTACTGTAATTTCAGCCTGTTCCATCCACTCGTCCAGGATCTGGGACAACCGTTCCTGCCTGCCCAGATCCGTCAGATAATCTTTCCAGTAATCGCTGGCGTCCTCGTCAAAATCGTTCGTGTGCTGAACCACGAACCAGCCTTCCTCCGTCTCAACAGGATCTGATATTTCACCTACTCCCAGCATCCTGGCTGCGTCCAACATCAGCGGTTCCTGGCCGTCGTTTTCGTTGGTCATGCCCATACTGGAAACCACCGGCGTCATCCCTTTTTCCTCAGCTACGCTTTTCAGGTCTCCGATCTCCCGGGCTGTCTCACAGATCTCAAAAGCCAGTTCTGTCCGCTCCTGTACTTCTTCCTCTGTGAACGGAGTCAGGTTTCCTTCCGCGTCCCGGAGGCCCGTGGTGGATACAAGCACATAGCAGATTCCTTCCCGGTGATAGTCTTCCTCCGAGAGTTCCGGCTCATAATCCGCCACAGCCGCCTCCTCGGCCTGAATGGAGAGTTCTGTCAGCGCAAGCTGGTCGTAGACAAATTCCTCATCCGCCCCCGCATATTCCAGCAGCGCTTCATTGTAGGCTCCCATAAAATCCTCTGCCCGCTGCCTCACTTCCTCCAGCTGTTCCCCGCTCAGAGAGACGCCGTATTCTTCCGCCTTCTGCGCGGACAGATGTGTTCTGCAGATCAGATTCATCACTTCTTCTTTCAGGCTGTCCGCCAGCGTGGTCCCGTCGTCGTCAACTTCCATGCTCCACATGTCGTCCCCATATGTGTCCAGGTCTTCTCTCTCCCACTGCATCTGGTTCATCCGAACATAAAAATTCCATTCTCTGAGGCTGATGTCTTCCCCATTCACCGTAAAGGCAATCTGGTCCGCATCGGTTTCCTGCTCCCGCCCTGCCCCGCAGCCGGTCAGGAACAGCGCGGCCATCAAAAGTGCGATTATCTTTCTTCTCATTCTTTTCTTTACTCCTGCTCTTTCAGTATCTCCATATCATCCAGAATCTGCCCTGTTACCTCCAGAAGATTACCGGAATATTTTTTTCGGCTGTTTTTCATTTCATAGATAAACTGCGGAGGTTCTGACTTGCGGAAGGTCATGGCTCCGTCCATAGACGCGATCAGTTGCGGGATCTTCGCCGGATTGATCCGCGCGCGCTCATACATGGTAAATACGATGCGGTCAGGACGGCCCTGTATCTCTTTAATGTACAGACGATGCGCCTTGCCCCGAAGACCCGTTATCTCCAGAAGGTTTAATACGGATTTGGGCGGTTCTCCAAACCGGTCGATCAGTTCTTCCAGCATGTCATCCCGTTCCTCTTCACTCTCCACAGCCGCAATTCTCCGGTAAATGTCCAGCTTCAGAGCCTCGTTGCGGATATAAGCATCCGGTATAAACGCGTCGATCTGAAGATCCGCCACCGTCTCAAATTCATCGGTTCCGTCCCGGCTGTCTCCCTTCATACGCAGCACCGCCTCATTCAGCATCTTACAATACAGGCTGTAACCTACCGCCTGCATGTGGCCATGCTGTCTCTGTCCCAGCAAAGTACCGACTCCCCTTATCTCCATATCCCGCATGGCGATCTTAAATCCGCTGCCCAGATCGGAATATTCCCGAATCGCATGGAGACGCTTCTCGGCGACCTCCTTGAGCATCTTATCTCTCTTATATAAAAGGAACGCATACGCGGTACGGTTGGAACGGCCTACTCTTCCCCGGAGCTGATAGAGCTGCGAGAGTCCCATATTGTCTGCGTCATGAATGATAATCGTATTCACATTGGAGATATCCATACCGGTTTCAATAATCGTCGTAGCCACCAGCACGTCTACTTCTCCTTCGATGAATTCATACATGATCTTCTCCAGCTCATGCTCCTTCATCTGGCCGTGGGCAAAAGCCACCACAGCCTCCGGCACCAGTTCCTGGATCCTGTGCGCGATATCGGCGATGGATTCCACACGGTTGTACACATAATATACCTGCCCCTCTCTGGCCAGTTCCCGGTGAATGGCCGCGCGCACCATCTCCTCGTCATATTCACATACATAGGTCTGGATGGGCAGGCGGTCAATGGGCGGCTCTTCCAGCACGCTCATATCGCGGATCCCCGCCAGACTCATGTGCAGGGTCCGGGGAATCGGCGTAGCGCTCAGCGTCAGCACATCCACATTGGTCTTCAGCTTCTTCACTTTTTCTTTATCCGCCACGCCAAACCGCTGTTCCTCGTCGATGATCAGAAGCCCCAGATCCTTATACTCCACGTCTTTTGACAGAACCCGGTGAGTGCCGATCACAATATCCACGAGTCCTTTTCTAAGATCTTCAATCGTCTTTTTCTGCTGCGCGGGCGTGCGGAATCTGCAGAGCAGGTCGATCCGGACGGGGAATTCCTTCATCCGCTGCACAAAGGTATTATAATGCTGCTGGGCGAGGATCGTCGTCGGCACCAGATATACCACCTGCTTACTCTCCTGTACGGCCTTGAAAGCGGCCCGGATAGCCACCTCCGTCTTTCCGTATCCTACATCGCCGCAGATCAGGCGGTCCATAATTTTCCCGCTCTCCATATCTTTCTTGGTATCCGCGATGGCCTTAACCTGGTCCTCCGTCTCTTCATAAGGAAACAATTCTTCAAATTCTTTCTGCCAGACAGTATCCGGTCCATACACATATCCCTTTTCGGACTGCCGCGCCGCATACAGCTCCACCAGGTCCCTCGCCACTTCCTGGACGGCGCCTTTTACCTTTGATTTGGTCTTTTTCCAGTCCTGTCCGCCCAACGTATTCAGTTTAGGAACCTTCTCGCCATCCGCGCTGCTGTATTTCTGGATCGCGTCCATCTGCGTAGCCAGAATGTAGAGGCAGGCCCCTTTGCTGTATTCAATCTTCATATAATCCTTGACCGTCTTGTCTACCGTGATCTTTTCGATTCCCCGGTAGATCCCCAGGCCATGATTTTCATGTACCACATAGTCTCCCACGGACAGTTCCGTGAAGCTGCTGATCTTCCGGCCCTCGTAGGTGCGCTGTTTCCTGCGTTTTTTCTTTTTCTCCCTGCCGAAGACATCCGTCTCCGAAATGACCGCGAAACGGATCAGCGGATACTCATATCCGCGAAACACATTTCCGTGCACCACCATGATCTCCCCGGGCTGCGCCACCCTGGAGGGATCTTCACTGTAAAACGCATTTAATTCCTCCGCCAGAAGGTCCTCCGCCAGGCGGCGGCCTCTGGTCCTGGAAGCGCAGAGCAGCACTACCCGGTATTTCTCCCGTTTCCAGCGTTTCAGATCCTTCACCAGCAGTTCAAAATGGTTATTGTAGGACTGAATGGAACGGGTATCCAGGCGGAAGCGTCCGCAGAAATCCATTCTCTTGTCTGTCGTCTCCAGTGTGCCCAGCGCCGCGCCTCTCATATGGTTCAGCATATGAAGCACCTGTTCATAGGGAATGATCTCTTCCGGCTGGTCTTTCCGGATCTGTCCCTTTTCCAGCCGGTTTTCATAGTTCTGGCGGTATTCCTTTTCCACGGTCTCCCCGCATTCCGCCAGGCGGTTCACCTCGTCCAGAAACACCAGAGAATCAAACTGGCGAATATACTCCAGCAGGCTGACGCCCTTTCCATCTTCCCGGGAATCCATTTCCGCCGCCGGATAAAGCGTGATCTCATCCAGGTTTTCCATGGACCTCTGACTTTCCGCATCAAAACTGCGAATGGAGTCCACTTCGTCATCCCACAGCTCGATCCGAACAGGAGACTCTTCCGTCAACGGATAAATGTCCAGAATCCCTCCGCGCACCGCGAACTGTCCCGGCATCTCCACCTGGCCGGTCCGTTCATATCCCATCCTGATCAGACGGGTCTTCATGGCGTCCATCTCAAGAACGCTGCCCGCACTGATGGTCACGGTAAGCTGCTTCCACTTTTCCAGCGGAAGCAGCGGATCCATACACCCGTCCAGAGTAGTGATGATCACAGTCTCCGGTCCGGAAAACAGGCTGCTGACTGCGGATATTCTCTGGCGCAGCAGTTCTTTTCCCTGAATATCTGCATGAAAAAAGAGAAAATCTTTTGCAGGATAGTAATAGACCTCCTCTTCCAGGGCCTGATACTCCTCGTAGATTTCCTTCGCCTTTAACTCATTATAAGTAAGAATCAATTTCACCGGCCAGCCGCGTCCCATTCCGTACATCAGATGTGTTTTTTGAGAGTCTACGCATCCGGTAACCAGCTGGAGACCCTGATCCTTCTTCAGTCTCTCTCTGATCTGTACAAAGGTCTCCATCTGCAGCAACGGTTCATAAAAAGTATCCATCTTCCGCTCCTAATTGAATTGATTCATAGCTCTGTCCGCGCCTTCTTTCAAAATCACGGCCACCGCTTCTGCGGCCCGGTCAAACGCGTCCTCCATCTGTTTCTTTTCTTCCTTGGGAAAATGGCCCAGCACATAATCTGCCAGATCATATCCCTCCGGCTTTTCTCCAACACCTACGCGCACTCTTGTGAATGTCTGGGTTCCCAGGTGCAGGATGATATTTTTTATTCCGTTATGGCCTCCCGCGCTTCCCTTTTTACGGATACGGAGCTGTCCGGGCGGAAGCGAAACATCATCATAGACTACCAGAAATTCCGTTTCCGGATCTGCGCCGGAGAACCGGACCGCTTCCTGAATACTCTCTCCGCTCAGATTCATAAATGTCTGCGGTTTCATCAAGAGTACTCTGGTTCCTTCAATCATTCCGGTCCCGCAGACCGCCCGGTGCCTCTTCAGCTTCATATCTATATGATATTTTTCCGCCAGCCGGTCAATGACCTGAAATCCCACATTATGTCTTGTCTTTTCGTATTTTGAACCCGGATTACCCAGGCCGGCAATTACATACATCTTTTTCTCTCCATTTCAGCGGCTAATCTGCCCTGCTCATTGTACACGACGGAGATTTTTTTGACAAGTAGCAAAAAACCGGCGCACCTCTCGGTGTGCCGGCCTTCCTGATCTGCCTATTCCACAGCAGCTTCCTCCGCTGCCGCAGCAGCCTCTGCATATTTATCCAGAATCATTGTCTGGATGAAATCACGTGTGGCCGAATTGATGGGATGCGCAATATCCCTGTATTCGCCGTCGGACGCCTTCCGGCTCGGCATTGCTATAAACAGCCCTTTCTCGCCTTCAATCACCTTGATATCATGTACTACAAACTCATCGTCTATCGTAATCGATACCACTGCTTTCATTTTACCTTCTTTGGCAACTTTTCTGATCCGTACATCTGTGATTTTCATATGCTCTCCCTCCGTATATCTATCCTGATTTTAAGACTTACATGATATACCTTTCATTTTTTTCTACAACGATCTTAATTCCATCTTCACCTGCATAACGTGAATTGGCACGGATTGTATCCCGGCTTTCCACAATGCAGTTTTCAATGCAGGTATTGTCTCCCAAATACACATCATTCAGAATAATGGAATTTTTGATAACACAGTTGTTTCCAACAAATACCTTCTTGAAAAGAATGGAATTTTCCACCACGCCGTTAATGATGCATCCGCTGGCCACCAAACTGTTCTTTACGTCCGATCCGGCGTTAAACTTGGCGGGCGGGAGATCCTGTACCTTGGAATATATCTCCGGATATTCCCGCAGAAAATAATTTCTTATCTCCGGCTTCAGGAAATCCATGTTTGTCTCATAATAAGATTCTACCGATGAAATACTGTTCCAGTATGTGTCCATCTGATATGCAAATATCTTTTTAATATTCTTATAGCGGATCAGGATATCCCGGACAAAATCGAAGCGGTCCTCCTGCGCGCATTTTTCAATCAGCTCAATCAGCTGCCGTCTGCGGATCACATAGATCCCACAGGATACCATACTGGCGTCCGTGGCTACAGGCTTCTCGTCAAAATCCAGAATTCTTCCCGTATGATCGATTTTCACCACTCCAAAGCGGCTCATGTCTGTTCCTTCCGGCATCTCTTTGCAGACGATCGTAATATCCGCCTTCTTATCAATATGGTATTCCAGCACTTTGTTGTAATCCATCTTGTAGATGCCGTCTCCGGAAGCGATTACCACATAGGGCTCGTGGCTCTGCTTGAGCCAGTCCAGATTCTGCCAGATCGCGTCCGCCGTACCGCGGTACCAGAAACTGTTGTCCGCAGTCACCGTTGGAGTGAATATGTACAGTCCTCCCTGTTTTCTTCCGAAATCCCACCATTTGGAAGAACTCAGATGCTCGTTCAGGGAGCGGGAATTATATTGAGTGAGCACTGCCACTTTCTGTACATGAGAATTAGACATATTACTCAGCGCGAAATCAATACTGCGGTAGCTTCCCGCCACCGGCATCGCAGCGATCGCCCTTTTATTGGAGAGTTCTCTCATCCGGTGATTATTTCCACCGGCTAATATAATGCCTATCGCCCTCATACTCGTTCACCTGCCTTAATTAATGTCTCACCGCTTGCAAGCACGCCGTCCGGGTAGTCATCGCTCTTTGTCGCGCCGGAAACCGCCGTATTCAGTCCGATATGCACATTGGGCGGAATGACCGTCTTTTCTCCGATCGTCGCCAGCCCGTAAGAATATACCTTGGGATTCAGTCTGTTGGGAATGTCTTCGCCTTCCCCGATTACACACCCGTCTCCTACCGTCACTTCCTCGGCAATGATCGCCCGGCTGACCCTGCATCCCTTTCCGATTACAGTGTTTTTCATGATGATGGAATCTCTCACTTCCGTGCCCTCTCCGATCGTCACGCCTGCTCCAATTACAGAATTAATCACTGTTCCTTCCACGATGGAATTGCCGCTGACAATGCTTTTTTCTATATAGCCGGTGGAAGACACATACAGAGGCGGCACTGCATCGCTCTTGGTATAGATCTTCCAGAATTCTTCATAAAGATTAAATTCAGGGATGATATCTATCAGTTCCATATTGGCTTCCCAGTATGAACCAAGCGTCCCCACGTCTTTCCAGTATCCATTGTATTCATAAGCGAAAAGACGTTCTCCTTTTGCCAGACACTCCGGAAGAATATGCTTTCCGAAATCGCAGCCGGGTACGTCTCTCATCTTAATCAGCGCATCCCTGAGCACTTTCCATGTAAAAATGTATATTCCCATGGACGCCAGATTGCTTCTCGGTTCGGCCGGTTTTTCTTCAAATTCGCTGATCTGCCCCTTTTCATCCGCGATCACAACGCCAAAGCGGCTTGCTTCTTCCCACGGAACAGGCATACAGGCGATCGTGACTGCCGCTTCGTTCTCTTTGTGGAAATCAAGCATCACTTCATAATCCATCTTATAGATATGGTCGCCGGAAAGGATCAGTACATAATCCGGATTGTAAGTGTCAATATAGTCAATATTCTGGTAGATAGCATTTGCAGTACCGGAATACCAGTCACTCCCGGCACTTCTTTCATAGGGTGACAGGATCGTCACTCCTCCGTTATTTCGGTCCAGATCCCAGGGCATCCCGATCCCTATATGTGTGTTCAGTCGAAGGGGTTGGTACTGTGTAAGCACACCGACAGTGTCTATTCCGGAGTTAATGCAGTTACTGAGCGGGAAATCGATGATACGGTATTTCCCTCCGAAAGCCACTGCAGGCTTTGCCACTTTGGATGTCAAGACGCCCAGCCGGCTCCCCTGCCCTCCTGCCAAAAGCATGGCAATCATTTCCTTTTTAATCACGCTATCACCTCTTGCTGCAACATATAAATGCTTTTGATGGTGACATTATACCACACCTTTTGTAAATAGTGAACATTTCAATGCAAAAACATTAGTACTTTTTTAACATTTTGTGACAGTTTTTATGCTATATCGAATGCATTTTTCTCTTCTTTCGTCATATTATACATATATTTCATCAACATTTTGTGCAATTGTTCATGCGCACTGTTTTTCTATAGATCCGTGCATTGATTTTTCAGATAAAAGAAGTATAATTTATACATAACAAACCATTATTAAAAAGGAAACGAGGGCTTTGTATGTATCAGATAGATTTTCATACTCCTATTCATGTTCATTTTATAGGAATCGGAGGCATCAGCATGAGCGGGCTGGCAGAGATTCTTCTGAAGGAAGGATTTACCGTATCCGGTTCTGACTCCAAAGAATCCGAGCTGACCAGACACCTGGAATCCGCAGGAGCGAAGGTACACTACGGACAATGTGCGGAAAATATTGTCCCAGGCATAGACGCGGTGGTCTATACTGCGGCAATCCATCCGGATAATCCGGAATATGCCGCTGCTGTCCGGGCAGGAATTCCACTGCTCGCAAGAGCAGAGCTGCTGGGGCAGATCATGCGGAATTACCGGCATGCCATCGCCGTGTCCGGCACCCATGGGAAAACCACAACTACCTCCATGCTTTCCCTGATCCTTCTGGAAGCTCAAAAAGATCCTACTATTTCCGTAGGCGGAATCCTGCATGAAATCGGCGGAAATATCCGGATCGGGCACTCCGACGTTTTCCTGACAGAAGCATGCGAGTATACCAATAGTTTTCTGTCATTTTATCCCACGCTGGGAATCATCTTAAATATAGAAGAAGACCATATGGATTTCTTCAAGGATCTGGCAGATATCCGCAATTCCTTCCACCGCTTTGCGGCGCTGCTGCCCTCCCACGGTCTGTTGGTTCTGAACGGTGAGATCAGCCGCCCGGAGGAGATCACAGACGGGATCTCCGCACGCACAGTCACCTATGGCCTGACAGGGCAGGAAGACTACAGCGCCGTCGGCATTACCTATGACGGGAAAGGATGCGCTTCTTTCCAGATCAGGCATCAGGGCAAAGATCTCGGCCGGGTCATCCTCCACGTGCCCGGAATTCATAATGTCTCCAATGCGCTGGCCTCCGTGGCCGCTTCGCTGGAATTGGGCATCTCCATGGACATGATACAGAAGGGCCTCTCTCAGTTCCACGGCGCCGACCGAAGATTTCAGTATAAAGGAGAAGTAAACGGCGTCACGGTTATCGATGATTACGCCCATCACCCCACCGAGATCGCCGCCACATTAAAAGCCGCTTCCAATTATCCGCACCGGGAGATCTGGTGCGTCTTTCAGCCGCATACTTACACCCGGACCAAGGCATTCCTGCACGAATTTGCAGAAGCCCTTTCCCTGGCAGACCATGTGGTGTTGACGGACATCTACGCCGCCCGCGAGATCAATACATTAGGAATCAGCTCGGCAGATCTGCAGAAGGAACTGGAAAAATCAGGGAAAACCTGCTGGTATTTTCCCACGTTTGAAGAAATTGAAACATTTTTGTCAAAAAACTGTATGCACGGAGACCTGTTGATAACTATGGGGGCCGGAGACGTGCATAAAATCGGCGAAAATCTTCTCCGGAAATAAAGTTATCCACATTATCCACATGTTTATCAACATCTCGTATGTTTGAAGCATGTGGATTTTTTCGTGGATAACGCATTTACATAATTTTTACATACCTTTCTCATTAAAGTCCCGATTTTACGCATTTTACCACGTTTTTTGTCGAATCCTGGTTCCCATAATAAAATCTTTCCACCGAGTTATCCACATTATCCACATTTTCAGTCAACATCCGATTTCCTCTTTATGGGCATATCCACATACTATTTCATTTTAAAATCCAGTGTGATATAATGGCGATACTAAAAAGTTTTCGCGGAGGCAACTGCTGCATGGAGCACCTGACTTTAAAAACTGATCTGTCTGCCGGCGCAACCAGTATTTCCAATCTGTTTCTGGATTATTACATGCCGAAAGCCAGCGGAGAATACACAAAAGTATACTTATATCTGCTGCGGTCCCTGCAGGGCGGACGGCAGGATCTCACTGTAGCCGGGCTTGCCGACGCCCTGGAATACACAGAAAGCGATATCCTCCGCGCCTTGAAATACTGGGAAAAACATCATCTTCTAAAACTGGAATGCGACGCGTCCAACACACTGCTCGGCATCTATATCCTGCAGGTTCCGGAACCCGCAGCCGACACAGAACGTCTGCACATTCCTTCCGAAAGCGCCGCACCCGGCCGGAAATCTTACAGCCGCAGCGAACTGGCGCAGTTTGCAGAGCAGGCGGAGTGCCGCCAGCTTTTGTTTGTTTGCGAACAATATATGAAAAAAACCTTGTCTCCGTCTGAGATGGAGACAATCCTTTATTTTTATGATCAGCTGCACTTTTCTGCAGATCTGATCGAGTATCTGGTAGAATACTGTGTCTGTAAAGGAAGCCGCAGCATCCACTACATAGAAACCGTGGCTCTGGCCTGGGCGGAAGCCGGAATCCAGACGGTATCTCAGGCCAAAGAACGCACGACCACTTACACGCGCAACACCTTCTCCATCATGAAGGCCTTCGGTATCAACGACCGCAATCCGGTGGAGCCGGAACTGAAATACATAAACAAATGGCTGAAAGAGTACGATTTCACACTGGATCTGATCCTGGAAGCCTGCAGGCGTACTATGGAACGCCTGCACAAACCAAATTTCGAATATGCCGACCGGATCCTGCAAAGCTGGTCTGAGCAGAAAGTACACACGGCGGAAGACGTCCGCAGACTCGACGAAGAGCATCAGAAGCGCCTGTCAGCCCGCCAGAAGCCCGCCCCCGCTCCCTCATCCACACGTTTCAGCAACTTTGAGCAGCGGGACTACAATTTTGACGAACTGGAAAAGCAGCTGATCGAGAACTCATAGGAGGTAATATATGCCGCTGACCAACAAACAATATGACGCGATCATGCGTGAGTATGACCGCCGTCAGTATCATAATTACCGGATTCAGTGCGCGCGGAAGGATGAAATCTACCAGAAGATACCGCGCATTCGGGAAATCGAAGAGAGTATCTCCTCCTTCAGTATGGCGCAGGCAGAAAAACTTTTTCTGTCCGAAGAACGGTCCAGCGCCGATCCCCATGCCCTGGAAAATCTCCGCCGCGGCCTGGCTGCTCTGCGCCGGGAAAAAGAACTTCTCCTGAAGCAGAACGGCTATCCTGCCGACTACCTGGAGATGCATTATACCTGTCCCGCATGTCAGGACACCGGATATGTAGGCAGCCGGAAGTGCGACTGTTTCCGCAGAGAGGAGATCCGGCTGCTCTATTCTTCTTCCCGGCTGGAAGAAGCGCTGTCCAGAGAAAATTTTTCGACGCTCTCCTTCGATGTATACGACGAAGAGCAGAGAGCCGCCATGCCCGCCATCATCGATGCCTGCCGCTTATTTGTGCAGACCTTTGACGGCAAATTTCAGAATCTGATGCTCTATGGCCCGGTCGGCACCGGAAAGACTTTTCTGACCAACTGCATCGCGAAGGAACTGCTGGACCGGAGTCACTCCGTTGTTTATTTTACGGCATTTCAGCTTTTTGAACTGCTTTCTCCTTCCCATGCGGAAGAAAATGATTTCCGGCAGCGCAGCGAAGCGGTCCTGGACAGTGATCTGCTGATTCTGGATGATCTCGGCACGGAAATGCTGAATACCTTTACCGTGTCGCGTCTTTTCCAGGTGCTGAACGAGCGGGCTCTGCGCAGACGTTCCACGATTATCTCCACCAATCTGTCCCTGAAAGATTTCCGGGATCTGTACAGCGAGAGGATCTTTTCCAGGATTACCAGTTCTTATACGCTTTTAAAATTTACAGGCAGCGATATCCGTATCCGCAGGAAAATTTCCGGTTCCCCGTGAAATCCCTTGACGGTCGCACGCAGACAATGTTATAAAGGTTTTGAAAGAATGTTTTACTCACGATTCACATATATTTCATTTACATTTGGAGGACATATCATATGAATATTCAGCGCAGTGAGCGTGTTTTAGAGACGATTCCGGTCGGCTCTCTGGGGATCATTCCCCTGCCCAGCTGTAAAGAACTGGGACAGAAGGTAAACGATTATCTGGTACAGTGGCGCAGGGAAAGCGCGCTGGAGCACAAAAACACCATTGCTTTTCAGGGATACGAGCAGGATTCCTATCTGGTAGACGCCGCCGTTCCCCGCTTCGGTTCCGGGGAAGCCAAGGGCATCGTACAGGAATCCGTAAGAGGCCGCGACCTTTATCTGATGGTAGATGTGTGCAACTACAGCATGACCTACAAGCTCAGAGGCCAGATCAACCACATGTCCCCGGACGATCACTACCAGGATTTAAAACGTATCATCGCCGCATGCGGCGGCAAAGCGAAACGACTCACTGTGATCATGCCCTTCCTTTATGAAAGCCGTCAGCATAAGCGTTCCGCCAGAGAGTCCCTGGACTGCGCGCTGGCTCTTCAGGAGCTGGCCAATATGGGCGTGGACAATATCATCACTTTCGACGCACATGATCCCCGTGTGCAGAACGCAATTCCTCTCCATGGTTTCGAGACTGTGCAGACTGCCTATCAGTTTATCAAGGCTCTGCTCGGAAACGTACCGGACATCCGGCTGGACAGCGATCACCTCATGGTGGTGAGTCCGGACGAGGGCGCTACAAACCGCGCCGTATATATCGCCAACGTGCTCGGCATCGAGATGGGCATGTTCTATAAACGCCGCGATTATACCCGGATCGTCAACGGACGCAACCCGATTGTCGCCCATGATTTTCTCGGAAGCAATGTGGAAGGGAAGGACGTGATCGTGATCGATGATATGATCTCTTCCGGAGAGAGCATGCTCGATGTGGCCAGGAAGCTGAAAGCCCTGAAAGCACGGCGGATCTTCCTGTACTCCACGTTCGGCCTCTTCACCAACGGCATGGATAAGTTCGACGCCGCCTATGAGGAAGGCGTTTTTGACCGGATCCTGACCACCAACCTGATCTATCAGACGCCGGAACTGCTCTCCAGGCCTTATTATATTTCCTGCGACATGAGCAAATATATCGCCCTGCTGATCGATACGCTGAATCACGACGCTTCCATCAGCGATCTTCTGGATCCCTACGAGAGAATCGCCGCTTTTCTGGAAAAATACCGAAACGGACAGATCTGATCCCGAAAGCCCCTCCTTCAAAGCGGATGGGCTTCCTTCATGAAAGGAACCAGTTATATGAAGAACTTTATCTTTATCTCGCCTTCTTTTCCGGGCAACTACGAGAATTTCTGCATTGCCCTGAAAGCCGACGGCGTTAATGTGCTTGGGATCGGAGACGCTCCGTACGACACGCTGTCCCCCCGGCTTAAAAATGCTCTGACCGAATATTACCGGGTAGACAATATGGAAAATTACGACGAAATGTTTCGGGCAGTGGCTTTTCTGTCTTTCCATCACGGAAAAATAGACTGGCTGGAGAGCAACAATGAATACTGGCTGGAACAGGACGCCCGCCTGCGGGAAGATTTCCATATCACCACCGGCCTGCAGCCCAAAGACATGGCGCTTATAAAACATAAATCCCGGATGAAAGAGGGATACAGGCGCGCCGGCGTCCCCTGCGCGCGTTACCATATGGTCGGAACTCTGGATGAAGCCATGGCTTTTATCCGGGAAGTGGGATATCCGGTCATCGTAAAGCCTGACTGCGGAGTAGGCGCTTCCGACACCTGGAAGATCCAGAATGAGCAGGATCTCAAATCCTTCTACTGTAATCTCCCGTCCGTACCATATATCATGGAAGAATTTGTACCGGGGGAGATCTGTTCTTACGACGCGGTCGTAAACAGCCGCGGGCGCGTCCTGTTCGAGACAGGCAATATTACCCCTGTTTCTATTATGGACTGCGTTAATATCCACGAAAGCATCCGCTTCTATATCGCGGATCAGGTGGCCGAAGATCTGAAAGCCGCAGGACGCGCCTGCCTGAAAGCATTTCGGGTGCGGAGCCGGTTCGTCCATCTTGAATTCTTCCGTCTGCTGGAAGATCATCCTCATCTGGGCCTCAAAGGACAGATTGTGGGGCTGGAAGTCAATATGCGTCCATCCGGCGGCCCCACCCCGGATATGGTCAATTTCGCCTACAGCACAAACTGCTACCAGCATTATGCCGATATGATGGTCTATGACCGTCTGACGCACCAGACCCGTTCCACCCGCTGTTTCTGCGCTTATGCCGGACGCTGGAAAGGTCTCCCGTACCTTCATACCCATCAGGAGATCCTGGAAACATACCGCGGGCAGCTGAAGGCCGCGGAGGAGCTTCCGGATGTGCTGGCTCACGGCATGGGCAATTACATGTATCTGGCGAGACTGAAAACGCAGGAAGAACTTCAGGACTTTTTCAAATATACGCTGGAACTGGCTTCTCCTTCTGACGCCAGTCCTGACAAAACCAAAAATCAGACAAAAAAGGGAGCAACCAAGAAATGCAGACAAAAGAACTCCACTGGTACAGCGAACGCTTAAACCGGGATATGCCTTTAAAAATATACGGCCACGCAGGCAAACCCTGCCTGGTCATACCTTCTCAGAACGGGAAGCACGGCGATTTTGAATCCTTCGGCATGGTAGAGGCCTGCCGCCCCTGGATCGACGGCGGAAAGCTGCAGCTTTTCTGTATCGATACCATCGACGCGGAGACCTGGTCCTGCTCATGGAAACCGCCCAGAGAACGCATCGAGCTGCATGAACGCTGGATCCAGTATCTCATGCGGGAAGTCTGCCCTCTCATGGAGAGCTGCAGCGATGGAAACAGGCTTATGACCATGGGCTGCAGTATGGGCGCATTCCATGCCGGGAATCTGTTCTTCCGTTTCCCGGACCGGTTCGACGCGACCATCTGCCTGAGCGGCGTCTACGACGCCGCCAATATCCTGGGAGGGCATATGGACGACCTGGTGTATCTGAATTCTCCCATCCATTGTCTTCCCAACATGCCCGCCGACCATCCTTACATGGCGCTTTACCGCCGCAGCCATATGTTTTTCTGCGTAGGCCAGGGAGCCTGGGAAGACGAGCTTCTTGCGGACACCCGTAAACTGGATGCTGTTTTAAAAGCCAAGAATATCCCTGCTTTCGTGGACTACTGGGGATATGACGTGAATCACGACTGGGACTGGTGGCGCAGACAGGCCGCTTATTTCCTGGGCAAGATCATGTAAGTGCTTTCTCCCACTCCGCCTCCTTAAAGCCGACCAGCACGCGATCTTCCATGACGATCAACGGGCGTTTCACCAGCATGCCGTCCGTTGCCAGGAGGCGGAGCTGCTCTTCCTCGCTCATCTGCGGCAGTTTTTCTTTCAGCTGCATGGACTTGTAAAGCATTCCGCTGGTGTTGAAAAACTTTTTGAGAGGCAGCCCGCTTCTGGCATGCCACTCCCTCAGTTCTTCTTCCTTTGGATTCTGTTCCTTGATGTGGCGGTCCTTATACTCCACACCCCGCTGATCCAGCCATTTTTTCGCTTTCTGACAAGTAGAGCATTTCGGATATTCTACAAACAGTACAGACATCTTCTTCTCCTTTCCTTTACACATTATTTTTATTTGACATTTCCATTGTACACTCCTAAAATAGACACATCAATGACAAGAGGAGCAAAAAGCATGAAAAAAATAATCACATTTCTTCTGTGCGCAGTTCTGGCCGGCGCTGTCCCGGGCTGCGGATCCAGCACAGAGTCAAATGCCCCCACAGAAGACGCCGACCTTTTAAGCGGCCTCCACTATGCAGAGATCGAGGTGGAAGACTACGGCGTCATCTCGCTGGAACTGGATGCGGATACCGCGCCGATTACCGTCACGAATTTTGTCAATCTGGCAAAGGACGGATTTTATGACGGACTGACTTTCCACCGGATCATCGACGGTTTTATGATCCAGGGCGGCGACCCGCTGGGCAACGGAACCGGCGGCTCCGACGAGACGATCAAAGGGGAATTCTCCGACAACGGAGTGGAAAATGACATCTCTCATGTGAGAGGGACAATCTCCATGGCAAGATCCAGCGATCCGGACAGCGCTTCTTCCCAGTTTTTCATTGTTCACCAGGACAGCACCTATCTGGACGGACAGTACGCCGCGTTCGGCCATGTGACGGACGGGATGGATGTGGTAGACGCCATCTGCGAGGATACCCCGGTTCAGGATAACAACGGGACAGTAGCGGCGGATGATCAGCCGGTGATCGCTTCTATCACGATTTCAGAGTAATTTTGCATCGAAAAAGGCTGCCGCAAAACCGCGGCAACCCACTCTTTTTATTCTGCTTTTTCTCAAGCTTTTCCATCGGATCCGAGTACGTTCACAATCTTGTGAGCAACCATTTCCTTAACCGCCTGACGAGCCGGTTTCAGATACTGTCTCGGGTCGAAATGATCCGGATGCTCTGCCATGTACTTTCTGATCGTACCGGTCATAGCAAGACGGATATCGGAGTCAATATTGATCTTGCATACTGCAAGCTGAGCTGCCTTTCTAAGCTGCTCTTCCGGAATACCAACAGCATCCGGCATATTTCCGCCGTACTGATTTACCATCTTTACGAACTCCTGCGGAACGGAAGAAGAGCCGTGAAGAACAATCGGGAATCCCGGAAGTCTCTTAATGCACTCTTCCAGCACGTCGAAACGCAGTGGCGGCGGAACCAGAACGCCGTCCGCATTGCGGGTGCACTGATCCGGAGTGAATTTGTATGCGCCGTGGGAAGTACCGATAGCGATCGCAAGAGAATCACAGCCTGTCCTGCTTACGAACTCCTCTACTTCTTCCGGACGGGTGTAGCTCTCATGTCCGGCTTCCACAACGACTTCGTCCTCGATACCAGCCAGAGTACCCAGCTCAGCCTCAACAACTACGCCATGAGCATGCGCGTACTCAACGACTTTCTTGGTGATCTCGATGTTCTCCTCGAAAGGCTTGGAGGAAGCGTCAATCATAACAGAGGTAAATCCGCCGTCGATACAGGATTTGCAGGTCTCAAAGCTATCGCCATGATCCAGATGCAGCGCGATCGGAATATCCGGATTCTCAATCACTGCCGCCTCTACTAATTTTACAAGATAAGTGTGGTTTGCATAAGCTCTTGCACCCTTGGAAACCTGAAGGATCACCGGGCTCTTCAGCTCGCCTGCCGCCTCGGTAATACCCTGTACGATCTCCATGTTGTTCACATTGAAAGCGCCTACTGCGTATCCGCCGTCATACGCCTTTTTGAACATTTCTGTGGTTGTAACTAATGGCATTGTTTGTCATCCTTTCTTCACCATATTTGGCACACCGTGCCTATACCAGTATCTTACTACATTTTCTTTGAATCAACAAGCTATTTTTCAGGAAATCACCGCGTTTTCCACAATCAGGCTGATGACCCGTTCCTGTATCATCTGTTCTTCGATCATATCTCTGCTGTAGACTGCCTCGATATCCGCCGTATCTTCATAACCGTACTGATCAGCCAGGCTCTGCAGCTGCTCCTGGTACTCCTCTTCAGAGACTGTGAGTCCTTCTTCCTCTGCCACTTTATGGAAAGCCAGCGTCATCTGCACACGGAAATTGGCAGTTTCACGGAATGCTTCCCGCAGCTGGGCTTCGGTCACTCCCAGCGACTGCTCCAGGAATTCATCCAGCTCCATACTGTACATAGCGGCATATGTCTCATATTCACTCATCATCTGATCAATATAAACTTCTACATCTGTATCCTGAATCTCGAACTCACAGCCCTCCAGAAAAGCGGCCACCAGATCATATTCCAGATTCGATTCTGCCTCTTCCTCCGCAGTCTGTTCCAGATTGGCGCGAATAGAGCTTTCCATATCCGCTATACTGTCATAATCCAGATTTTCCTGTACAAATTCATCGCTCCAGTCGTCCAGGACATATTCCTGTACTTCATGTACATATACCTCAAAGACAGCGTCTTTCCCGGCCACTTCCTCATAATATTCCTCCGGGAAGGTCAGCGAAATTTCCCGCGTTTCGTCCGCCACCGCTCCAATTAACTGATCTTCAAATCCGGGAACCATCTCCCCGCTTCCCAGTTCCAGAGAATACTCTGTCCCCTGCAGAGAATCCGATGTCTCGCCATCCACGTATCCGGTAAAGTCGATGACCACCACATCCCCTTCCTGCGCGGCGCGGTCCACAGTTTCCAGCTGGGAATATTCTTTTTTAATCGCGTCTACTTCCGCCTGCACGTCTTCATCCGTCACCGCCGTGACTGCGCGCTGCGCTTCCAGTCCCTTATAAGGCCCGAGAGAGACCAGCGTGCTGGTCAGATCTTCGTAAAGTACGGGATCATATCCCGATGTTTCTTCCGCGGATCCTTCTGTGTTTTCCTGCGCTGTGTCAGTTTCACTATCTTCATTTCCACTGCTGCCGCAGGCGGTCAGTCCGAGCAGGAGTACCGCCAGGCAAGATAATACATATTTTCTCTTCATATTTTGTCCTTTCCTCCGTTATGGTAACAAAGTATATCATCTTCCCCCGGCGTTGGCAACCTCTCTTATTCTTGCATTTTAGAATAAACAATGCTACAATGAGACGAGAAAATGAAACAGGGAGGAACGCGGAAAAACATATGAACATCTGGTATATACTGATTGCTATTCTTGTAATTCTGATCATTATACTGGCTGTCCTGTATTTTATGGGACGCCGCCTGCAGAAAAAGCAGGACGAGAGTCAGGCACAGTTAGACGCCATGGCTCAGACCGCCAGTATGCTGATTATCGATAAGAAGCGTATGAAGATTAAAGAGTCCGGATTGCCGGCCGTCGTGATCAGCCAGACGCCCTGGTACCTGCGCCGGTCCAAAGTACCGGTAGTCAAAGCCAAGGTCGGCCCCAAGATCATGACTCTGATCGCAGATGAGAAAGTCTTCGAGCAGATTCCGGTGAAAAAGGAAGTCAAAGTCGTGATCAGCGGCATCTACATCACAGCGATCAAAAGCGCCCGCGGCGGTCTGGAGAAACCTCAGAAAAAACAGGGATTTTTCAAACGCCATTTTGGGAAAAAATCATAATTCAGCAAAAAAGGAATGCCGGCGGCATTCCTTTTTATCATTCCTTTTATACTTTGAATCGATATCCGACCCCCCATATGGTCTCGATATACTGAGGCTTCGCCGTATTGAACTCAATCTTTTCGCGGATCTTCTTGATATGCACTGTCACGGTCGCGATATCTCCGATAGATTCCATATCCCAGATCTTACTGAACAATTCTTCCTTGGTAAATACATGATTCGGATTCTGCGCCAGAAAAGTAAGCAGGTCAAACTCTTTGGAGGTAAAGGCTTTCTCTTCTCCGTTCACCCAGACGCGTCTGGCCGTCTTGTCAATCTTGATACCGCGGATCTCTATGATCTCATTTTCCTGAATCCCGCTGCCTACCAGACGCTCATAACGCGCCAGATGCGCTTTGACGCGGGCTACCAGTTCGCTGGGGCTGAACGGCTTCGTCATATAATCGTCCGCTCCCAGTCCAAGCCCCCGGATCTTGTCAATATCATCTTTCTTGGCCGAAACCATAATCACAGGAATGTCTTTCTCTTCCCGGATCTTTTTGCAGATTTCGAACCCGTCCACGCCTGGAAGCATCAAGTCCAGAATAATCAGATCAAAATCTTCCTTCAGCGCTTTCGTCAGTCCGGCGTCTCCTCTTTCCTCAATCTCTACTTCAAATCCGCTCAGTTCCAGATAATCTTTTTCAAGATCCGCAATTGCTTCTTCATCTTCGATAATCAATATTTTACTCATTCACGGGTACCTCCTGATATTTTCTAAGCACAAAATACATGGTCGTGCCAACCCCCTCTTTGCTGGTCACCCAGACTTTTCCTCCGTGGTCCTCCATGATTTTGTGAACGATGGAAAGCCCGATTCCGCTGCCCCCCTTGGAAGAGTTCCGGGAGGTGTCCGAGCGGAAAAACCGGTCAAAGATATACGGCTGATCCTTTGTAGGGATACCCTTTCCGTTGTCTTCAATCTCCACCTGGATAAAATCGCCCACATCCTTGACCCGGATATGGACAAATTTCTCCGGCTTGTCCATATATTTGACCGAGTTGCTGACAATATTGTTGATGACGCGCTTCATCTGTTCCGCATCCGCGATGACGGTTACATCGTCAGCCACCTCGTTCGTATAAGACAGCCCAATTTTCTGCGGGCTTAGTTCCAGCCCGATATCTTCGATACAGTCGTCAAAATATTCTTTTACATTAATTTTGTTGAACGTATATGGAATCCGGTTCGTATCAATCTTGGAATAGAATGTCAGCTCGTTGATCAGGCGGTCCATATCATTTGCCTTATTATAGATGGTTCTCAGATATTTCACCTGCTTCTCGGGCGTATCCGCCACTCCGTCCAGCAGGCCTTCCACATACCCCTTAATCGCGGTGATCGGAGTCTTCAGATCATGGGATATATTGCTGATCAATTCCTTGCTCTGGCTGTCAAAAGCAATCCGTTCCTCCGTCGATTCCTTCAGACGTACTCTCATTTCTTCAAAGTCCGCGCAAAGCTCGCCGATCTCATCGTTGTCCTCGATCTCCATCTCAAAATCCAGGTTTCCGTCACGAATATTCCGGGTGGCTTTCTTCATGGTCTCGATAGGATTTAAAATACTGCGGTATATCCAGACGATCAGAAACGCGCTGGTCATTGCCATAATCAAAAGCACCGAAAGAAGCATCTCCCCCAGGAACTCCTTCGTCTGAGGCGTAGCCACCTCTGCGGGCTGCATACTCATAAATCCTATAAATACAATCGTAATCAAAAAAAGGGGAACCGCGATCACCACACTGAAAGTGATAATCAGCTTTGTTTTCAGATTCATGATATCCTCCGTCTGTCGGTCCGGCAGGGTTTTCCCCCGCAGTGCGCGCTCGACTCCGCTCCGCTCCGTCTCGCTCA
>ERZ1643250.640-NODE-640-length-35733-cov-6.733449_pt1 | contig 35733 bp, 27 predicted proteins | sample MGYA00579262_ERZ1643250 | MGnify/ENA primary metagenome ERZ1643250 (study PRJEB29033, sample SAMEA4952265) | chicken gut metagenome | biome: Broiler Chicken; feature: Gastrointestinal Tract; material: Caecum | place: Ireland | collected 2018 | study: Broiler...
CCAACAGCACAAACAGGGGACTCAGGCGCTCGGCCAGCAGCGCCGCGTCGTTGCTCGCGCACGCCTCATACAATTCCCGCGCGCACCGCGGCGAGACGATCGTGTCGTCCATGCCATGGATGAACAGCACCGGGATGTGCATGTGCCGCACCGCGTTGAGTGGCGAGACGTCGTGGAAGCCGAACCCGAGCCGCAACCGGTTCCACAGGCTCGCCCAGGCCACGACGGGCTTCGCTGTCCATGCGGGGGCGTGCAGCAGCGACGAGACGGTCATCTCAAGCTGGCTCGCCACGTTGGTATAGGCGCTGTCCGCCACGGCGGCCACCACATTCGGCGCGAGCCTGGGACCGGCGCATGCCAAGGGCACCGTGGCCGCGCCCATCGAATTGCCGTCGAGCAGGATGCGCGCCTGCGGGTCGCGCGCCACAATGGCGTTGACCCATTGCATCAGGTCGCGGTGCTCCATATGTCCCATCGTCACGAACCGGCCTTCACTGTCGCCATGCCCGCGTTGGGCCGGTACGATCACCGTGAAGCCGCGGCGCGCGTAATGGTGCGCCCACGGTGCCATCTCCGCCGGTTCGCCCGTATAGCCGTGCACGCAGATCGCATAGCAATGGGCGGCGGGGCGTGCCGTGTCCGGATCGAACCGCCAGCCGCGCAAGGTCAGCCCGTCGTAGGTGCGCAGGCTCACCGGCTGCCCGGATTGCGCGAACCACGCGTTCCCGGCCTCGTCGCGGTACTGCGCCAACGGGTCATGGTGCCGGAGCCGGTCGTTCCGTTTGCGCGCGAATGTGGAATTGGGGTATGCGGTGTCGAACACGATCGAACACAGCGCCGCGCCGATGCCGGCGATCGCCCCCGCAGCCACAGCCACGCCGGCGCCCGCCGCGATGGCGGCGATGCGTGGGGCACGTGACCGGTGATCCAAGTCTTGATGTGTCATGAATGCCTCCACCCAGTCATTGTAGCGTGCATGCGGCAGGGCGCCCATATGGCCCGCCGTCTTTGGCGAAGGCGTAGGGGGGCGTTGTCATGGCATCGCCCTACAGTGAAGAGGTTGCTTTGGCGAGGGAAGCGGCGGTCGCCGTTTCCGTTATCGACTCGGCGTGAAGGTCCTTCCCGGATGCGTGTGGGGGAGCTTTGGCGTGGGGGAATGCCGGAGCTGAACACGAACCGTTAAGGAGAACCGATTATGGCAAACAACACCATCGTGCTTGAAGGCGAACTGCGTACCGAATTCGGCAAGGGCCCGGCCCGCCGTATGCGCGTCGCCAAGGAAATCCCGGCCACCGTGTACGCGGGTGGCGAGCAGCCGGTCTACCTGAAGCTGCCGATGAAGGACACCACGCTGGCCCTGCGCCACACGAACGCGCTCATCACCCTCAAGTTCGGCGACGAAAGCCGCATGGCCGTCGTCAAGGACGTGCAGCGCAACCCCGTCAAGCGTGTCGTCGAGCACGTTGACTTCTACGAGGTCAAGGCCGGCGAGAAGATCGACGTCGAGGTGCCGGTGTTCGTCGACGGCACGCCGAAGGGCGCGGCCATCGCGTTCGTCGACATCCAGGAGCTCAAGGTGCGCGCCGATGTGGCCAACCTGCCCGAACGCATCGTCGTGGACGTCAACGGCCTGGCCGAAGGCGACAAGGTCTTCCTCAAGGATCTGGAGATGCCGGAGGGCGTCGAGCTCGACATGGACGACCTCGAGGAGTCCGTCGTGACCGTCGAGGTGCCTGAAGAGGCCCCGGCCGCCGACACCGATGTCAACCCCGCCGATGTTCCGGCCACCGCCGAGAAGGACGACGCGGAAGCCTGATCGCCCATGACCGTCCCGCACAGCGGACGCTGACGGGGCGTCAACCATGACTGATCAAGGGGCGCAGTGCACCCAGTGTGCATTGCGCCCCTTCGCATATCACTTGGCGGCACGACGGCGCAATCCCGCGGATGGTGTCAGCATGTGAACGCCACCGGCGTATTGGTAAAGGGGTTGTGCAACAGTATTGACCAAGACGGTGCCACAAGCGCTGCACGCAACCCAGAATCATCCTATTTCGCAATCCATTGCAAAGAAGTATGCATTATGACCAATGAATCCCATCATGACCCGGCGTATCTCGACTCACTCGCGGAACGCTTCACCGTGCTGCCCAATGAGAACCCGGCATCGGACGCCAAGCGCGAGGAACTGATCGACAAGCCCGCATTCGGGCAGGTCTTCTCCGACAGCATGGCGCACATGACCTGGACGAAGGGCGAGGGCTGGTCCGACCGCCGCATCGAACCGTATGCGCCGCTCAAGCTCGACCCGGGCGCCTCGGTGCTGCACTATGCACAGGAATGCTTCGAAGGCCTCAAAGCCTACCGCCACGCCGACGGCTCGACGTGGCTCTTCCGCCCGGACGCGAACGCCGAACGCATGCAGAACTCCGCCAAGCGCCTGTATCTGCCGGAAGTGCCTATCGAGGACTTCCTCGGCTCGTGCGCCGCGCTCGTCGAACGCGATGTCAAGTGGGTGCCGTCCCGCCGCGAATACACGCTGTACCTGCGTCCGTTCCTCTTCGCTTCCGAACCGTTCCTGGGGGTGCGCGCGCCGGAAGAGGTCGACTACTGCGTCATCGCCTCGCCGTCCGGCCCGTACTTCCCGGGTGGCGTGAAGCCGGTGAGCATCTGGGTCGAAGACAAGTGGTTCCGCACCGGCCCCGGTGGCACCGGTTTCGCCAAGTGCGGCGGCAACTACGCCGCTTCGCTGCTCGGCGAATACCGTGGCATCGCCGAAGGCTGCGAGCAGGTGTGCTTCGTGGACGCCGCCACCAAGACGTACCTCGAGGAGCTCGGCGGCATGAACATGATGGCCGTGTACAAGGACGGCCATGTGGAGACCCCGAGCCTGACCGGCAACATCCTGCCGGGTGTCACGCGCCGCTCGATCATCCAACTGCTCGAGGACGGCGGCCACGACGTGGTGGAGACGATGATCGAACTCGCCAAGCTGCTCGACGACATCAAGTCCGGTGAGGTCACCGAGGTGTTCGCATGCGGCACCGCCGCGATCGTGACACCGATCGGCCGCTTCAAGTCCGAGACCTTCGACGTCACGGTGGGCGACGGCGAACCGGGCGAACTGACGATGGCGATCCGCAACCAGCTGCTCGGCATCCAGCTCGGCGAGATCGAGGATCCGCACAACTGGATGTGGAAGGTCTGCTGACCCGCATCCATCTGCAGACAGCCAGTGTCGAACGCGCCGGTCCATCGTACGGGGGTACGATGGACCGGCGCGTTCGACACTGACCGGCGGCTGGCCGGCATGCGGAGAGGAGCCGGTATGGAAGTCGCATTGCAAAGCTCGCCGTTCTTCCAGGGGGTCGAATACCTCGCCATCTTCTGTTGCGGCCTCGTCGGCGGCCTCGCCGCGATCCGCAAGCAATACGACGTGTTCGCGATCATCATCACCGCGTGGCTCACCGCATTGGGCGGCGGCATCATCCGCGACATCTTGCTGGGGGCCGTGCCGCCGGTCGGCATCTCCGACAAGGTGTCGGTACTCACCGCGCTCATCGCCGGCTGCGTCGTCACGGTCATCCATGTGGAAGTGGGCAGGCTGCGCCGCACGATGCTCATCATCGACGCGCTCGCGCTCGGCCTGTTCGCCGTCAACGGCACCAGCAAGGCGTTGATGTACAACACGTCGGGCCTCACCGCCGTGTTCCTCGGCACGTTCACCGCCATGGGCGGCGGCCTGATCCGCGACATCCTGCTCAACGAGGTGCCCGTCGTGATCCGTGACCGGCACTGGTACATCATGCCCGCCGTCATCGGCAGCATGCTCACCGTGGTCGTGTGGCGCTGGCGGGCCCATGCCACGATCTCGATGCGCATGGAGATTGCGCTGGATGTGGCCATTGTGGTGTTGGTGTTGGTGCTGCGCCTGTGCTCGGTCGCATTCAACTGGCAGCTGCCCGGCGCGGTCGAACGCTCGCAGGCGCATCTGCCGCACCGGATCGTGCTCAAACGCCATGTGCACCATCACGACGGGCCCGATACGATTCAGCACGCGCAGGTGCCGTCCACGACCATGGACGCTGCGGACGAACCCGCGCCGCCGGCCGATCCCAACGGGGGAGTGGACCGTGAGCGGCCCGCATGACCACCGCCCGCGGATATGGAAACACCCCGCCACCAATAGGTGTGCGGGGTGTGTAAGGCGTGGCGCCTTCGATCACATGGCGTTGATCTTCAGGGCAAGACCGGACTTGCGGTTCGCGGCCTGGTTCTTGTGGATGACGCCCTTGCTCGCGGCCTTGTCCAGCTTGCGTGCGGCGATCTGGTAGGCGGCTTCGGCCGCGGCCTTGTCGCCGGCCTCGATGGCTTCGCGGGTGTGACGGATGGCGGTCTTGAGCGCGGACTTCACCGCGACGTTGCGCTTGTGCGCCTTTTCGTTGGTACGAACGCGCTTCTTCTGCGACTTGATGTTTGCCACTGTGTTTTCTCCAAACGACGTGTTCTATAAGGACATACAGCAGAACAGGATAACATGCGGCACGGATATTGCGCACACGCGTGCGGGCCGGATGCGTTTGCCGTGCGCGTCGGTTAGAATCATGGACGAACTTGATACATACAGGAGGATGGCGTGAGCCAGCATCATAACCAGCCCGGTTTTACCGATCAGTCGTTGATCCGCAATTTCTGCATCATCGCGCACATCGACCACGGCAAGTCCACCGTGGCCGACCGCATCCTGCAGTTGAGCGGCATCGTGCCGGAACGCGAGATGCGCGACCGCTTCCTCGACCGCATGGACATCGAACAGGAACGCGGCATCACCATCAAATCGCAGGCCGTGCGCGTGCCGTGGACCTTCGACGGCGTGGAATACACGCTCGGCATGATCGACACCCCCGGCCACGTGGACTTCACGTACGAGGTCTCCCGTGCCCTCGCGGCGTGCGAGGGCGCGGTGCTGCTCGTGGACGCCACGCAGGGCATCGAGGCGCAGACGCTGAGCAACCTGTACATGGCGATCGACCATGACCTGACGATCATCCCCGTGCTCAACAAGATCGACCTGCCGAGCGCCGAACCTGACAAGCACGCCGAGGAGATCGCCGGCCTGATCGGCTGCGACCCGGCCGATGTGCTGCGCGTGTCCGGCAAGACCGGCGAAGGCGTGCGCGAACTGCTCGACCGCATCGTCGTCGAGGTGCCGGCGCCCACCGGCGACGCCCAAGGCGACGCGCGCGCCCTGATCTTCGACTCCGTCTACGACTCGTACCGCGGCATCGTCACCTATATCCGCATGGTCGACGGCGAACTGCGCTCGCGGGAGAAACTGCACATGATGGGCGTGGGCACCACGTACGACCCCATCGAGATCGGCGTGATCAGCCCCGACATGATGCCCACGCGCGCGCTCGGCGCGGGCGAGGTCGGCTATGTGATCACCGGCGCGAAGGACGTGAGCCAATCCAAGGTGGGCGACACGATCACCTCGGCCGCGCACCCCGCCACCGAACCGCTGCCCGGCTACCGCGACCCGCAGCCGATGGTGTACGCCGGCCTGTTCCCGATCGACAACGCGCAGTTCCCCGAACTGCGCGAGGCGCTCGACAAGCTCAAACTCAACGACGCCGCCCTGATCTACGAACCGGAGACCTCGGTCGCGCTGGGCTTCGGCTTCCGCTGCGGCTTCCTCGGCCTGCTGCACATGGAGATCGTCTCCGAACGCCTCAGCCGCGAATTCGGGCTCGACCTGATCTCCACCGCGCCGAACGTGCCCTACGAGGTGACCGCCGAGGACGGCACCGTGCACCGCGTGACGAACCCGAGCGAATTCCCCGACGGCAAGATCAAACGCATCGTCGAACCGATGGTCGCCGCTGACATCATCACCCCCAAGGAGTTCATCGGCGCCGTCATGGACCTGTGCCAGGACCACCGCGGCATCATGGGCACGATGGAATACATCTCCACCGACCGCGTCGAGATGCACTACCGCATCCCGCTCGCCGAGATCGTGTTCGACTTCTTCGACCAGCTCAAAAGCCGCACCAAGGGCTATGCGTCGCTCGACTACCACGAGGATGGCGAAGAGGCCGCCGACCTCGTCAAGGTCGACATCCTCATCCAAGGCGACAAGGTCGACGCGTTCTCCGCGATCGTGCACCGCGACAAGGCATACAGCTACGGCGTGATGATGACGAAGAAGCTGCGCGAACTCATTCCGCGCCAGCAGTTCGAGATCCCGATCCAGGCGGCGATCGGCTCGCGCATCATCGCCCGCGAGAACATCCGCGCCCTGCGCAAGGATGTGCTCGCCAAATGCTACGGCGGCGACATCACCCGCAAGCGCAAGCTGCTCGAAAAGCAGAAGGCCGGCAAGAAGCGCATGAAGATGCTGGGCCATGTGGAGGTGCCGCAGGAGGCGTTCGTGGCGGCGCTCGCCACCGGCGACTCCGCCAACGACCGCGACACGAAAGACAAGATCCGCGCCGCACAGAAGAGCGAGGGCTGAGGCCACGGTGGGCGCCGATTTCGAAGTCTACGTGCATGTGCCGTTCTGCCTGCGGCGTTGCGGCTACTGCGATTTCAACACCTACACCGCATCCGACCTTGGCGCGGGCGCCTCGCGCGCCAACTACGCGCGCATGGCCGCCCGCGAGATGGAACTGGTGCATGACTGGCAGTGCGCGCACGGCATCGCCGAACCCGCCGCCTCGACCGTGTTCTTCGGTGGCGGCACGCCGACCGTGCTGTCGCCGGACGACCTGGTCTTCCTCGTGGAGCGCATCCGCACGTTGTGGGGCATCGCGCCGGGTGCGGAGATCACGACCGAAGCGAACCCCGACACCGTGGACGAAACGGCCATCGACCGGCTCGCCGCAGGCGGGTTCACGCGCATCTCGTTCGGCATGCAGTCCGCGGTGCCGCACGTGTTGCGCACCTTGGACCGCACCCACACGCCCGCGCATGTGACGCGCGGTGTGCGGGCCGCACAGGCCGCCGGGCTTGACGCGAGCGTCGACCTTATCTATGGGGCGCCCGGGGAGAGCCTCAACGACTGGCGCACGAGCGTGCGCTCGGCGCTCGACCTGGGCGTGCGCCACCTGTCCGCCTACGCGCTCACCGTGGAACCCACGACGGCCATGGGCCGGCGCATCGCCGCCGGCACGCTGCCCAAACCGGACGATGACGACGAAGCGGCGAAATACGAGATCGTCGACGCCATGGCGCAAGCGGCCGGGCTCGAATGGTACGAGATCTCCAACTGGGCCGCCCCCGGGCACGAAAGCCGGCACAACCTGGGCTATTGGCGCAATGTGGACTGGGCCGGCATCGGCCCCGGCGCGCACAGCCACTACCGGCTGCCCGCCGGCGGCGACGATGGCGGGAGAGGGCGCGCCGTACGCGCATGGGACACGCTGCACCCACGGCGCTGGGGGCAGCAGATCAACGAAGGGCAGGTGCCGTTCGCCGACCACGAGTCGATCGACCCGCAGGCCGACCTCGAAGAGACCATCATGCTCGGCCTGCGCCTGCGCGAAGGCCTCGACGTGCAGGCCGTGCAAGCGCGCACCGGCACCGACCTCGCACCAGTCGTCCATGCACTGACCGGCGACGGGCTCGTCACTTGCACGCAGGGGCGGATCATCCCCACACTGCGCGGCCGCCTGCTCAACGACACCGTGATCCAACGCGTGTTCAGCGCCGTGCTGCACTGACCGCTACCCCCGACACACGGCCATCGTCGGCATTGTTCTCACTATGTGAATCACTTTTCCCGTTCATGGGCGTTCGACATACAACCGAAATATTCGGCCCCCTAGAATGCTCAAGGCAAGGTTGGCCCCCATGCGTGCACGGAGGCCATTTCGGCTGCCGGACACCGCATTGTGGATGCAAGCCGGCGGTTGGTACCCTGTGTTGGCAACTTCAGTAGGGAACGGGCATTCCCTGTGCATAGAGAGGTGATCGCGGTGACGTTTGGAACCCCGCTAGATTTGACGGTTCATCGCCCGGAAGGCATGTACGACCCCAGTTCCGAGCATGACGCCTGCGGTGTAGGCATGGTCACCACCCTCAATGGAAAGCCGGAACGCAAAATCGTTGACGACGCCATCGAGGTGCTGGTGAATCTCAACCACCGCGGTGCCGTCGGCGCCGAGGAGAACACCGGCGACGGCGCCGGCATCCTCATGGCCATGCCCGACGAGTTCATGCGCGCCACCATCGACGCCGACCTGCCCGCAGCAGGCCACTACGCGGCCGGCATCGCGTTCCTCGACCGCGACATCGCCGCATCCGGCCGCCAGGAACAGGCCATCGCCGCAATCGCCAAGGAAGAGGGCCTTGACGTGCTCGCCTGGCGCACCGTGCCCACCGACCCCAACGGGCTGGGCCTGCAGGCGCTCGCGAGCATGCCGGCGTTCAAGACGCTCGTGCTCGCCGATCCGAAAGGCGAGTTGGCCGGCATCGACCTGGACCGCCGTGTCTACCATGTGCGCAAGCGCGCCGAGCATGAGGTCGGCGTGTATTTCGCCTCGCTGTCGAGCCGCACGATCACCTACAAGGGCATGCTCACCACGATGCAGCTCAAGCCGTTCTTCCCGGACCTGTCCGATGAGCGCATGAAGACGACCGTCGCCACGGTGCATTCGCGCTTCTCGACGAACACGTTCCCCTCGTGGCCGCTCGCCCAGCCGTTCCGCATGCTTGCCCACAACGGCGAAATCAACACGATCCAAGGCAACCGCAACTGGTTCACCGCCCGTCAGGGCCGCCTCAAGTCCGACCTGTTGGGCGACATGGACGAGCTGCTGCCGATCCTGACACCGGGATATTCGGATTCGGGCACGTTCGACGAAGTACTGGAACTGCTCAATCTCGCCGGCCGTTCGCTGCCGCACGCCATTTTGATGATGGTGCCGCCGGCATGGGAGAAGAACACCGAGCTCGACCCCGATGTGCGCGCGTTCTATGAGTACAACAACACGCTCATCGAACCGTGGGACGGCCCCGCCGACCTCGTGTTCACCGATGGCGCGATCGTCGGCGCGCTGCTCGACCGCAACGGGTTCCGCCCGGGCCGTTGGCAGATCGACGACGAAGGCTATGTGGTGCTCGCATCCGAGGCGGGCGTGCTGCCGCAGGTGGGCGACGAGCATATTGTCAGCAAGGGCCGCTTGGAGCCGGGCCGCATGTTCCTCATCGACATCGAGCAGGGGCGCATGGTGCCCGACGAGGAGATCAAGCACGACCTGGCCACGCAGCACCCGTACCGCGAGTGGGTCGAAGGCAACACGGTGAGCATGGCCGAACTGCCCGCCCGTGAGCATGTGAGCCATTCGAACCAGTCGGTGCACCGTCGCCAGCGCGCGTTCGGCTACACGCAGGAAGAACTCAAGATGGTGCTCCTGCCGATGGCGAACACCGGCAAGGAACCGTTGGGCTCAATGGGCAACGACACCCCGATGTCGGTGCTGTCCGGCCGCAGCCGCATGCTGTTCGACTACTTCACGCAGAAGTTCGCGCAGGTCACGAACCCGCCGCTCGACTGGGAGCGTGAGAAGATCGTCACCTCGGTGGAGTCCGCGATCGGCCCCGAGCCGAACCTGCTCGACGACTGCGCGCTGCACGCCAAGAAGATCCTCATCGAACAGCCGGTCATCACCTCGGACGAGATGGCGCAGCTCAAGCGCCTCGACCGCGCGGCGCAGCTCGACGGCTACTACCGCCCTTACACCGTCAAGGGCCTGTACCAGGTCACCGGTGGCGGCGACGCCCTGCGTGAGCGCCTCAATGAGATCTTCGCCGAGATCGACGCGGCCATCGAAGACGGCAAGAACTTCCTGATCCTGTCCGACCGCGATTCGAACCACATGATGGCGCCGATCCCGTCGCTTCTGCTCACCTCGGCCGTGCAGCACCACCTGCTGCGCCGCCAGACGCGCACGCAGATCTCGATGGTCGTCGAAGCCGGCGATGTGCGCGAGATCCACCATGTGGCATTGCTCATCGCCTACGGCGCGGCCGCCGTCAACCCGTACCTCGCGTTCGAATCCGTCGAGGACCTGGCCCGTGACGGCTTCCTGACGGTCGGCGAGGAGAAGGCCATCGCCAACCTGCGCAACGCGCTGTCGACCGGCGTGCTCAAGATCATGAGCAAGATGGGCGTCTCGACGATCATGAGCTATCGTGGCGCCCAGCTGTTCGAGGCCGTCGGCCTCGACGACGCGGTGATCGACGACTACTTCACCGGCACCGTCTCGCGTGTCGCGGGCTGTGGCCTTGACGATCTGGCGGAAGAGGTGGCGATCCGCCACCGTGTGGCCTATCCGAACCAGTGGACCGCCACGCCGCACCGCAACCTGCGCACCGGCGGCGACTACAAGTGGCGCCGCACCGGCGAGGAGCACCTCAACGACCCCGAGGCGATCTTCCTGCTGCAGCAGTCCACGCAGCGCGGCGACTACGCGATGTTCAAGCAGTACACACACCACATCGACGACACGTCGCACCGCCTCATGACGCTGCGCGGCCTGATGAAGTTCGATTCGCCGCGTGAACCGATCAGCATCGACGAGGTCGAACCGGCCACCGAGATCGTCAAGCGCTTCTCGACCGGCGCGATGAGCTACGGCTCCATCTCGAAGGAAGCGCATGAGACGCTCGCGATCGCGATGAACTCGATCGGCGCGCGCTCGAACTCCGGCGAGGGCGGCGAATCGACCGAACGCCTCAACGACCCGCTGCTGTGCAGCAAGATCAAGCAGATCGCCTCGGCGCGCTTCGGCGTGACGAGCGACTACCTGGTGCACGCCACGGACCTGCAGATCAAGCTCGCCCAAGGCGCCAAGCCCGGTGAGGGCGGCCATCTGCCCGGCGCGAAGGTGCCGCCGTGGATCGCCAAGGTGCGCCATGCCACGCCGGGCGTCGAGCTGATCTCGCCGCCGCCGCACCACGACATCTATTCGATCGAGGACCTCAAGCAGCTCATCAACGACGCGAAGATGTCAAACCCGAAGGCGCGCATCCACGTCAAGCTCGTCTCCGAGTTCGGCGTCGGCACAATCGCCGCGGGCGTGGCGAAGTGCCATGCCGACGTGGTGCTGATCTCTGGCTATGACGGCGGCACCGGTGCGGCGCCGCTCAACGCGATCCGCCACGCGGGCACGCCGTGGGAGATTGGCCTGTCCGAAACCCAGCAGACGCTCGTGCTCAACGGCCTGCGTTCGCGCGTGACCGTGCAGTGCGACGGCGAGCTCAAGACGGGGCGCGACGTGGTGATCGCCGCGCTGCTGGGCGCCGAGGAGTTCGGATTCGCCACCACGGCCCTGATGGTCGAAGGCTGCGTGATGATGCGCGCATGCCAGAAGAACACGTGCCCGCAGGGCATCGCCACGCAGGACCCGGAATTGCGCGCCCGCTACACCGGCAAACCGGAGCATGTGATCAACTTCATGATGTTCATCGCCGAAGAGGTGCGCGAGATCCTCGCCCAGCTCGGCTTCCGCACACTCGAGGAGGCCGTGGGCCACGTGGAGTGCCTCGACCAGAACGAGGCGGTGCGCCGCTGGAAGTCCGAAGGCATCGACCTGTCGAATGTGCTCATGCAGCCCGGCCCTGTGCCCGGCACGATCCTGCACAAGACGACCGAACAGAACCACGAGCTCGACAAGGCGCTCGACAACGAGCTCATCGCCCAGGCGCAGCCGGCACTCGAGCATGGCGAGCGTGTGCAGATCGCGATGGACATCCGCAACGTGAACCGCACGCTCGGCACGATGCTCGGCTACGAGATCACCCGCCGCTACGGCGGTGAGGGCTTGCCGGACGACACGATCGACATGACGTTCACCGGCACCGGTGGCCAGTCGATCGGCGCGTTCATCCCGCGCGGCGAGACGATCCGCGTGGTGGGCGAAGTTAACGACTACGCGGGCAAGGGCCTGTCGGGCGGCCGCATCGTGATCAGCGCGCCCACCGACGTGACCTATGACACGCACGAGAACGTGATCGCCGGCAACGTGCTGGGCTTCGGCGCCACGACCGGTGAGATGTTCGTGGCGGGCCGCGCGGGCGAACGCTTCGGCGTGCGCAACGGGGGCGCCACGTTCGTCGTCGAAGGCGTGGGCGACCACGGCTGCGAATACATGACCGGCGGCACCGTCGTGATCCTCGGCCCCACAGGCCGCAACCTCGGCGCGGGTTTCTCCGGCGGCCATGTCTTCGTGCTCGACCTCGACATGGACAAGGTGAACCCCGAATCCGCGGCCGGCGCGCTGCGCTTCGGCCCGCTCGACGAGACGAGCGAACCGGTGGTGCGCGCACTCGTCGAACGCCATGCCCAGGAGACCGGTTCGGGCTTCGCCCAGTCGCTGCTTGACGACTGGGACAACGCGAAGACCCGCTTCACCCACATGGTTCCCAAGCAGTTCGTGGCGATGACGCACGCCATGGAGGAGGCCAAGCGGGAACATATCGATTTCAATGAGCCTGGAGTCTGGGAGCAGACTTACGAGCACGTTATGGAAGGAGCGCGCTGACATGGGTGATCCACGTGGTTTTCTCAAGGTCCGCACACGTCACGAACTAGCCGAACGCCCCGTCGAGGAACGCATCAAGGATTGGCTGGACGTGCATGCCGAATCCGGCTTGCAAAGCTGGACGCAGGAACAGGCGGCACGCTGCATGGATTGCGGCACCCCGTTCTGCATGTCGGGCTGCCCGTTGGGCAACCTCATTCCCGAATGGAACGACCTGGTGCGCCAAGGCCAGTGGCTCGAGGCATACAACCGCCTGTCGATGACGAACAACTTCCCCGAGGTCACCGGCCGCATCTGCCCGGCCCTGTGCGAATCGTCGTGCGTGCTGGGCATCCACCAGCCGCCCACGATGATCAAGCTCGACGAGGTCACCGCGATCGACCAGGCGTGGGAGCTCGACTATGTCAAGCCGTTGCCGCCCGAGCGTCTCAGCGGCCAGACGGTCGCGGTCGTCGGGTCGGGCCCGGCCGGTCTGGCATGCGCCCAGCAGCTGACGCGCACCGGACACACCGTCGTCGTGTTCGAACGCGATGACGAGGTTGGCGGCCTGATGCGCTACGGCATTCCGAATTTCAAGCTCGACAAGGGGCTCATCGACCGCCGTGTGGAGCAGATGAAGGCCGAAGGCACGCGGTTCCGCACCAACACCGAGGTGGGCAAGGACATCTCGTGGGACGCGCTGCGCGCCAGCTATGACGCGGTCGTCGTGGCGATCGGCTCCACGGTGCCGCGCGACATGAACATTCCCGGCCGCCAGCTCGACGGCATCCATTTCGCCATGGAGTTCCTACCGGACGCCACGCGCCGATTCTACGGCAAGCAGCCGGTGCACGACATCACCGCCGAAGGCAAGCATGTCGTGATCATCGGCGGCGGCGACACCGGTTCGGACTGCCTGGGCACGTCGATCCGACAGGGCGCCAAGGATGTGACGGTGCTGCAGATCATGCCGCAGGAGCCCACGAGCCGCCCCGACAACCAGCCGTGGCCCACGTTCGCGCGCCTGTACCAGAAGACCTCGTCGATGGAAGAGGGCGGTGAATACATCTACAACACCGATTCCGTGAGCTTTGAAGGCACTGCCGAGCAGGAGGCGCGCATCAGCGTCGAACACGGCACGCAGGCCGAAGGGTTCGTGGCCGATGCGCAAGGCCATGTGACCGGCCTCAAGGTGGTGTCGGTGGCGCCGGGCGATGACGGCCCGTTCACCCGCCAGCCCGGCACCGAGCGCGTGCTGCCCGCCGACCTGGTGCTCATCTCGGTCGGGTTCCTGCACCCGGACACCACGACGCTCGTGGACCAGCTGCCGGTCGAACTCGACAACCGCGGCAATGTGGCCCGTGACGACGCCTATGCCACGTCGCAGGACGGCGTGTTCGCATGTGGTGACGCCGGCCGTGGCCAGAGCCTGGTGGTGTGGGCCATCGCGGAGGGCCGCTCGTGCGCCGCCGCCGTGGACCAGTATCTGATGGGTTCCACCGAACTGCCGTCGCCGATCGTGGCGTCGGAACGCCCGATGGCTTTGCCGCGCCGCTGAACCGTGATGGTGCACGGGCCGCATGCAGTAAAGTAAGACGCGTGGCTGTGCATGCAGCAATCGATGTACCAAGGAGGGAACAATGCCCAATCGAGCGGAACGCCGTTCCAAGAACCGCAATGGGGTGCCGGACCAATACGACCAGACCCGTGGCCGTGGCCGCTCCGGCATGATCGACGAATACGCGCTTCAGGAGAAGTCCCGCCGCCTCAAGGAAGGCGGCGACGGGCCGTGGAAGCCCACGAGCAGTGAGCTCGAGCACGCCGAGGAAGTGGCGATGGACACCAATCCGGACAACTTCGACCCGCCGCAGGTGCTGCGCGCGCCCCATTCGGCGCGCCAATGGTTCCGCGTGGCGTCGTGGGTGCTCATCGTGGTCTCCGCGATCATGTTCTTCGTCGTCATGTGGATCCCGAACCGCCCCATGTGGTCGATCATCACCATCGCCGCGGTGTTCGCCGCGGGTGTGGTGAGCCTGTTCTTCACGGCGGGCGACCCGAAGAACAACCCGAATCTGGACCAGAACGGCACCGCGGTCTGACCGGTCGGCCCCATAACCGACCGATGGCCGGCTCCCCGCACCAATGGGGGAGCCGGCCATCGTAATTGGTCAGCCGTGGTGACGGGCGTGATGCACCGTCACCGGCGGTGTATCACTTGAGTTCTTCGAGCTTGGCGAGCACACGGTCGACATGGCCCTTGTAGTCGACGTCGTATTCGGCGTCTTCGATCTTGCCGTCGCCATTGATGATGAAGGTGGAACGGATCGGCGTGTATTCGCGCTTGCCGTCCTTCTCTGACTCCTCAACGGTGCCGTAGAGCTTGTGGACCTCGTATTCGGGGTCGGACAGCAGCACGAAGTTGAGGTGTTCCTTCTCGCGGAACTCCTGCAGCGGTCGCACATCGTCGCCCGAAACGCCGATCACGGTGTAACCGGCGGCCTCGATGCGGTTGAGATTGTCACGGAAGTCGCAGGCCTCGGTGGTGCAGTACGAGCTCATGGCCTGCGGGTAGAAGTACAGCACAATGTTCTTGTGCTTGAAATCGGCGAGCGCATAGTGCTTGTACTCGTCGGATTCCAGTTCGAAGTTCGGTGCGGTGTCGCCTTTAGCCAGGCGAATGGGCTTAGTGGATTCACTCATGACCTCCACGTTAGCCCCGCGCGCGTGTTACCGTGGAAGAATACGCGTTGGGAGAATACCATGGTGGATGGGAGCGGCATATGACAGTCGGGAACACGGCGGGCGTACAGGCTGCATTGCGGTTGCAGGGCGTGGAGTTGCGCCGCTACGGGCGCACGATCCTCACCGAGGTCGATCTCGAGGTGCCCCGGGGCGGCAAATGGGTGCTGTTCGGCCCCAACGGCATCGGCAAATCGAGCCTTGTGCAGATGATGGCCACGCGCGCGTTCCCCTCACGCGGCACGGTCGATGTGCTCGGACGCAGGCTCGGCAAGACCAACGTGTTCTCATACCGCCATCTCATCGGATTGAGTTCCGCGGAACTCGCCCGCGCCTTCCCGCCCGGCGAGGATCCGCTCGACGCGGTCGTCACGTCGCTGACGGCCACAACCGGCCGCTGGCGCGACCAGTACACCGAGGACGAGTATGCGCAGGCGCGTGCGCTCATGCGCCGGTTCGGCATCGACTATTTGGAAGGCAAGGCCATGCGTGCGCTTTCGGAAGGCGAACGCACGCGGGTCATGCTGTGCCGCGCGCTCATGGCGCGTTCCGAACTGTTGATCCTCGACGAGCCGACGACCGGGCTCGATCTGGGTGGCCGTGAGATCACACTGCGCGCGTTGGGGCGAATCGGGCGGGACGACCCCGAACGCACCGTCGTGCTCGTCACCCACCGTCTTGAGGAGATCCCACGCGGATTCGACCATGTGGCGATCATGGGGCGTCTTGAGGGCAGCGAGGCGGATGCGCACGCCGCGCAGGGCGATGGCGCCGACCCGGCGCCCGGCACGATCGTGTATGCGGGCGCCTTGGGCCAAGGGTTCACCGATGCGCGGTTGAGCGCGGTGTTCGGCCTTGACCTGCACGTACGCCACGACGACGGCCGGTGGAGCGCCGTGGCACGGTGAGGGGCCAGCGCGCAGCACAGTGGGGTGCGCGCCGCGGTCGTGTAAGCTGGGGCGGTGGTGTGCCGCCGCACGCCAGCCATCACAGAACGGTAAGGAGTCAGCATGCGTCGAGGGCCGTTGCAAGCAGGGGAGAAGGTGCAGTTCACCGACCGCAAGTCGAACAAGATCACCGACCAGTTGATGCCGGGTGGGTCGACCCAGACCTCGCATGGGCTGATTCTGCATGATGATGTCATCGGTTCCCTTGAAGGGAGCGTCGTCACGAGTGTGACCGCGAAACGTGAGGCGCAGATCAACACGGAGCACCCTGAACGCGATGCGGGCAAACCATGGAAGGGCACACGGGCGATCGGCGGATGGCAGTTCACGGTGATGCGCCCGCGGCTGGCGGACTATGTGCTGTCCATGCCGCGCGGCGCGCAGATCATGTACCCCAAGGACATCGCGCAGGTCATCCAGCTCGGTGACATCCGCACTGGCATGCGCGTGTTGGAATCCGGCGCGGGGTCGGGCGCGATGAGCCTCAACCTGCTCGACGCGGTCGGCCCCGACGGGCAGGTGACGACGATCGAGCTGCGCCCCGAATTCGCGCGCGTCGCCGAGGCGAACGCGACGCTGTACTATGGGGCGCGCCCGCAGTGGTGGACGTTGCTCGTCGGCGACTTCGATTCGCGGGCCGCAGGATTGCCGGAACACTGGTTCGACCGCATCGTGCTTGACATGCTCGACCCGTGGAACCGGCTTGACGCCGCGTGGCGTGTGCTCGCGCCGGGGGGCGTGCTCACCGCGTACGTGACGACGACGACGCAGATCTCCCGGCTCGCCGAAGCGTTGCGCGAATCGGGGCATTGGACCGAGCCGCAGATCATGGAGACGCTCGAACGCAACTGGAAGGCGCAAGGACTCGCGATTCGCCCCGACCACCAGATGATCGGCCATACCGGGTTCCTTGTGGTGGCGCGGGCCATGGCGCCGGGCGTGGACGCGCTGCGCAAACAGGACCGCGCCACGAAAGACACGACGAGCGACATCGACGCCCTGAGCCCACAGGAACGCGAACGCATGTGGGAGGACCTCGAACTGCGCGACATCTCCGACCGCAAACTGCGCAAGGTGTTGCGCGACCTGGACACGCAGGTGCGCGCCGTGCAGGCGGACGGTGCCACGACGCCGGGCGATGCGGTATAGTGGCGTTCCAGTACGACCACCCAAGCGCAGCAAGGACGGGAACACCAATGGCTTCGAACCTCAAGAGCGTCGCCAAGCAGGCGAAGGACTACAAGTACATCCTGCTGGTGATGCGGCACGCGAAGACCGAACCGTTCAACGCGCACGGCGATTTTGAACGCTGCCTGCTCGACAAGGGCCTCAAACAAGCCAAACGTGTGGCCAAGGGGCTCAAGGGCATGGGGCTTGTGCCCGACGTGATCGACTGTTCGAGCGCGGTGCGCGCCCGCCAGACGTGCGAACGCATGCTCAAGGTGTTCGGTGACGGCCCCAAGGTGCATTATTCGAAGGCGTTGTATGCCGACGGCATGCAGGCGGTGTTCGACGCGCTCGCCAATACGAAGGACAAGCGGCATACCCTCATGGTGCTCGGCCATGAGCCCACCGTGTCGATGGCCTGCCAGTGGCTCGCCGGCAAACGCAGCGATCCGGGCATGCTCGACCTGTTGAACCTCGGTATGTCCACCGCGTGCGTGGCCGTGTTCGGCTCGGAGGCGCCGTTGCGCAAATGGGGTGTGCATGAGGCGGAGCTCATCGCGGTGCTCAGCCCCAAGGATTTCGACTGACCTGGTACGGGATATAGGTAGGGCGGTTGATTTCGACCGCTGGTATAAGCTCAGGTTATGACGATGTCTCAATAACCACTATGGCCTCCTGCAAGATTTCGCATGTCCGGCGCCGGTTTGTTTGGTAGCGTAAAGCACGTTGCAGTTGAAACCACCCCCTGTTGGAGGCATCATGAGCGTATTGACGTCGATTTCCGGGTTCCCGCGCGTGGGCAGGAACCGTGAACTCAAGAAGATCATCGAAGCGTATTGGAAGGGCAACGCGACCCTCGACGACGTGCGTGGCGTGGGCCGTGAACTGCGCGCCGAGCATTGGAAGCTCGAACAGGCGGCCGGCATCGACCTGCTGCCGAGCAACGATTTCAGTCTCTACGACCAGATGCTCGACACGGCGATCCTGCTCAACGTGATCCCCGCACGGTACCGCCGCCTGTCGTTCAAGGAGCCGGAGGAGACGCTGTTCGCGATGGCGCGCGGCTATCAGGGGGAGCGCGGCGACGTGACCGCCCTGCCGATGAAGAAGTGGTTCACCACGAACTACCATTACCTCGTGCCGGAGTTCGACGAGGCGACCGAGGTCAGGCTCAACGGCAGCAAGCCCTTCGACGAGTATGAGGAAGCGAAGGCGTTGGGCTATGAGACCAAGCCCGTGCTGATCGGCCCGTACACGTTCCTCAAGCTCGCCCGCAACAGCGAGGCGCAGGAACTGGACATCGACGAAGGCCTCATCGACGCGGTCGCCGGCGTCTACGCGCAGGTCGTGCGCCGCTTCGCCGATCTGGGCGCCCAGTGGCTGCAACTGGACGAACCGTATCTTGTCATGGACAAGAGCGACGCGGACGTGCGCCTGTTCAAGGCCCTGTATTCGCGCATCCTGCCGGCCCGCGAAGACCGTGTGAAGATCCTGCTCAACACGTATTTCGGCAATATCGCCGACATCTACGAGACGGTGAAGCTGTTCGAATTCGACGGCGTGGGCCTCGACCTGGTGGAGGGACGCGACGAGAACCTCGCCGCGGTGCACCAGCATGGCGTCGCCGCACGCACCACGCTGTTCGCTGGTGTGGTCAACGGCCGCAACATCTGGCGCAACAACTACGCCACCAGCATCGGCCTGGTCGACGCCCTGCGCCAAACGACCGACCGTGTGGCCGTGGCCTCCGCCTGTTCGCTGCTGCATGTGCCGTTCAGCACGCAGGGTGAAGAAGCGCTCGGCGAGGATGTGCTCAAGCATTTCGCGTTCGCCGTGGAGAAGCTCGACGAAGTGCGCCAGATCGCCGACCTGGTGGAGCTCGACGACGACGCCAAGCGCGCGTCCAGTGCGCTCGCAGCCAACCAGCTGCTGTTCGACGGCAGCCGTGTGGCGCGCGACGAGGCCGTGGCCGCCCGTCTGGCCGCGTTGAGTGACGCCGACTTCACGCGTCTGCCGGCGCGCGCCGAACGCCAGCGCGCCCAGAAGGAGGCGCTCGGCCTGCCGGCGCTGCCCACCACGACGATCGGCTCGTTCCCGCAGACCAAGGAGGTGCGTGCGGAGCGTGCGCGCCTGCGCAAGGGGGAGATCAGCCAGGACGAGTACGACGCGTTCATCCGTGGCCGGATAGACGAGGCGATCCGCCAGCAGGAGCGGATCGGCCTGGACGTGCTCGTGCACGGCGAGTTCGAACGCAACGACATGGTGGAGTACTTCGGGCAGAACCTCAATGGGTTCCTGTTCACCAAGAACGCGTGGGTGCAGTCCTACGGCACCCGTTGCGTCAAACCGCCGATCGTGTGGGGCGACGTGTCGCGCGCCCAGCCGATCACCGTGGCGTGGAGCACGTACGCGCAGTCGCGCACCGACAAGCCGATGAAGGGCATGCTCACCGGCCCGGTGACGATCCTCAACTGGTCGTGGCCGCGTGAGGACATCTCCAACGAGGAGCAGACGCAGCAGCTCGCGCTGGCGATCCGCGACGAGGTGCTCGACCTGCAGAACGCGGGCATCACGATCATCCAGATCGATGAGGCCGCGCTGCGTGAGAAACTGCCGTTGCGCCGCTCCGACTGGCATGCGAAGTACCTCGACTGGGCGGTGCCGGCGTTCCGCCTGGTGCACTCCGCGGTGGAACCGACCACGCAGATCCACACGCACATGTGCTATTCGGAGTTCAACGACATCATCGAGGACATCGACGCGATGGACGCGGACGTGATCTCGTTCGAAGCCTCTCGTGGCGACCTCGTGGTGCTTGACGCGATCCATGACGCACAGTTCGAAACCGAAGCGGGCCCGGGCGTCTACGACATCCACAGCCCGCGCATCCCCTCCACCGACGAGATCGAGGAACGCATTGGCGAGATCCTCGACAAGATGGACGTGGACAAGGTGTGGATCAACCCCGACTGCGGTCTCAAGACCCGCGGCAACGCGGAAACCTGGCCGAGCCTCGAACACATGGTCGAAGCCGCGCGCCGTGTGCGCGCACGCCTGTGACCGCACCAGACCACATGACCCCAACTCGGGCCGTGGACGGGCGCATCTGACATGCCCGTCCACGGCCCGAGCCGCAAGACCCCCAGACCGCATGCCATATCATTCGTAAGAAGCGAGAGACGACGATGACCATTTTCTCGTTGGAGGTGTTCCCTCCCAAACGCACCGCGCCGGTAGGCACGATCTACGACACGCTCGACGGATTGACCGGGTTGAGCCCGCACTTCATCTCCGTGACCTACGGCACCGGCAAAAGCGCCGACCGCACCGCCACCGCGCGCATCGCCCACACCGTGCGCGCCGAATACGGCATCCCCGCCGTGGCGCACCTGACCGCCCAGTACCTCACCGAAGACAGCGCCGAAGAGGCGCTCGCCATGTTCGACGAGGCGAAGGTGGCCGGCGTGCTCGCCCTGCGCGGCGACCGCAACCCGGACCGTGAACCGGCAGGCGTGTTCCACTACGCGAACGAACTGACCGCGTTCATCCGCGAACGCCGCCCCGACATGAAGATCTACGGCGCCTGTTACCCCGAAAAACACCCGCAGGCCGACACGTTGGACCACGACATCGACAACCTCAAACGCAAGGTCGACGCCGGTGTGACCCACCTCATCTCGCAACTGTTCTACGACAACAGCGACTTCCTGCGTTTCCTCGACAAAGCACGCGCCGCGGGCATCACCGTACCGATCGAAGCGGGCATCATGCCACCGGTCAACGCACGCTCCGTACGCCACATGGCCGGCATGTGCTCCTCGAAGATCCCCGAACGGCTCGCCACATTGCTCGACCATTGGCAAGACGACCCGAACACGTTGAAAACCGCCGGCATCCTCTACGCCTCCGAACAGATCAACGACCTGCTGGCCCGCGGTGTGGACGGCATCCACCTGTACACGATGAACCATCCGTGCGTCACCCGGCGCATCTGGACGAACGTGCAGGACCTGTTCGCCTGAACCCGTAACCCGCCGCGTCACCAAACCCCTGTACATTGGAACGGTATGGAAGCCAACAGCACGCACACCGTGACCACCCGAGACATCATCCATGCGGGATTCCAGGAGATCGGGCGCGCCAAAGAACGCCTGAACGCCCTGGGCGAGCAGACGGGCGGCCGTGTGGACCCTCCGGCGTTGCTGGCACGCTTCGCGCACAGCATCGACCCCGACACCGCGCTCGCCAACCTCGCCGACATCATCCAGGTGATGCCTGGCGAACCGCTCACGTCGATCCTGGACGATGGGCCCTCACTGCAACGGCTCATCGACGTGCTTGGCACCTCCAATGCGCTCGGCGTGCTCATGCGCACTCGCTCGGGCCTCGTCGCGGCGGCCACCGCCGACCCGGCCCGCACCGTGATGGTCACCGCCGCCGAACGCCGCACGCAACTACTCGACGCGGTCGGAGCGGACAGTGCAGGCACTGCGGGCAGTGACGGGCCGGCGCCGGAATCCTCCCTGCCCCTCGCGCAGGCGGCGAGCGCCCTGCGCCGCGCATACCGCGAACAACTCGCCGCGATCATGGCGCAGGACGTGGTGGCCGATGACCCCATCGACATCCAACCCACGATCAGCCGTGAACTGTCCGACCTGACCGACGCCACCTTGGAGGCGGCGCTCGCGATCGCGCGCCATGAGGTGCAGGGCAGTAGCATGGTGCGCTTCGCGATCATCGGCATGGGCAAGCTTGGCGCGGGCGAACTCAACTATGTGTCGGACGTGGACCTGATTTACGTGGTGGAGCCGGCGCAAGATGATGTGGACAACACGGTGCTCACGCGCGTGGGCACCAAGATGGCCACCATGATGCAACGCGTCTGCCAGTCGGTGATCGCCGGTGTGGCCGAACCCGCCCTGTGGCAGATCGACGGCGCGTTGCGCCCCGAAGGCAAGGATGGCCCGCTCGTGCGCCGCTTGGAGTCGCATCGCGCCTATTATGAGCAGTGGGCGCAGAACTGGGAGTTCCAGGCGTTGCTTAAAGCGCGCGCCGTGGCCGGCGATGTCGCATTGGGCCAGGAGTACATGGATATGGCATCGTCGTTCGTGTGGACGGCGGCGAGCCGGGAGAATTTCGTGAACGACTGCCAGCGCATGCGTGAACGCGTGGAGAACCTCATCCCCGCCAATCTCAAGGACCGCGAGATCAAACTCGGCCGCGGTGGCTTGCGCGACGTGGAGTTCACCGTGCAGATGCTGCAGCTCGTGCACGGGCGCACCGATCCCGCATTGCGTACCCGCTCAACCCTGAACGCGTTGCAGGCATTGTCCGAAGGCGGGTATGTGTCACGCGTGCAGGCACGGCAGTTGAGTTGGGACTACCGGTTCGAACGCGTGCTCGAACACCGCCAGCAGATGTGGCAGCTCAAACGCACCCACCTGTTCCCCGACCTGGGCGCCGGCAACGACGGGGGCCTGGAGAAGAAACGCACCCTCAACACCGACGAACTCAACCAGAACCCCGAACTGCACCGGCTGGCGCGCGCCGTACACATGCACCCCGAGGAGCTCGTCGAACACTACGATGAGACACGCCAACAGGTACGCCACCTGCACAACGACATCTATTACCGGCCCATGCTGCCAATCAGCGCGACCTCACCAGACGAATCGGTGGCGTTGAGCGAAGAGGCCACGCTCGAACGCTACGAGGCGATTGGATTCGCCGACCCGCAGGCCGCATTGCGCCATGTGCGCGCCCTGACCGACGGTGTGACACGCGCCGCGAAGATCAACCGCATCCTCCTGCCGGCGGTCCTGCGCTGGCTCGGGGAAGGGCAGAACCCCGACATGGGCCTGCTGTACTGGCGCACCCTTGAGGAGCACTTCGGCGGCGAACACGAATACCTCGGCTTCCTGCGCGACTCGCCGTCCGCCGCGCAACGCCTGTGCCACGTACTGTCCAATTCACGATACCTGGGAGACGCACTCAACAAATCATTGGAGTCCATCACATGGCTCGGCGACGACGCCCAACTGCACGCCCGCTCACGCGCCAGCCTCGACACCCAATGCACGGCGATCATCGACCGCCACTCCCACGCCGCCAAAGAGGCGGCCACCGCCTTGCGCGCCCTGCGCCGCCACGAGATCGAACGCATCGGACTGGGCTGGATGAGCGGCGTCGTCTGGGGCCCCGAAATGCTCAACGGCATGACCGACGTATATGACGCGATCCTCGACGCTGCGCTGCGCTGGTCCATCGCCGCCCAAATGCGTGAAGACAACGTGCAGGAGGCGCCCGCGGCCATCGCCATCATCGCGATGGGACGCTACGGCGGGCGCGAAGTCAACTTCAGCTCCGACGCGGACGTCATCATCATCTACCGCCCCGCCGGCGGTGCCGACGACCAGAGTGCGAACCGGTTCGCCCGCAAAGTCCAGGAACAACTGCGCATGCTCGTGCAAGGCCCCATCAGCCTCGAACCGAAGATCGAACTCGACATGGACCTGCGCCCCGAAGGCAAGAACGGTCCACTCGTGCGCTCCTACGCGTCATGCGAGGAATACTACCGCTCATGGTCCAGCACATGGGAACGCCAGGCCCTGCTGCGCGCACGCGCCGCCGCCGGTGACATGGCGCTCGCCAACGACTTCCTCACGCACATCGCCGACCCGTTGCGCTACCCGGACCGGGCCCTGACCGACGAGGAGATCGGGCAGATCCGCAAGCTCAAGGCGCGCATGGAAGCCGAACGCCTGCCGCGGGGCGTGCGCCGCGAACGGCACCTCAAACTCGGCAAAGGCGGGTTGAGCGACGTCGAATGGACGATCCAACTGCTGCAGCTGCAACACGCGCACAACGACCCGGACCTACGCGTCAACTCCACCACGGCGGCATTGGGCGAGCTCGTGGCCGATGGCGTGATCTGCGAAGAAGACGCAGATACACTCGGCGAAGCATGGCAGATGTGCACCGACGCGCGCAACGGCAACTACCTGTGGAGCGGGCGCGCCAACCAGGCGGACATCCTGCCCACCGACGTGTACTCGCTCGGCGGCATCGCCGTCTACCTCGGCTACGACGCGAACCACGGCCAACGATTCGAAAACGACATCCTCGCCGTGATGCGCCGCGCCCGGGAAGTCACCGACCGCCTCTTCTACGGCATCGAACCATGAGCCTCCGGCCTCACCATTCGGGCACCGATTCGCCACAGGGAAGGCATACGGTTATAGTTGGTGAGGTCAAACATGGCCACCTTGCCACACGAGCGAAAGGTGAACCGTTGGATATGCATTCGCACACGCCGGCTGAACAATCAATGGTGGGCATGAGCGTCATCACATTGGACGATCTGTCCGTAGCGAACATCACAACCCTGCTCAACAAAGCCAGATACATCGACACCCACAGGCGTGAAGTCGCCCACACATGCGATGGCCGCGTGCTCGCCACACTCTTCTACGAACCCAGCACCCGCACCCGTCTGAGCTTCGAAACGGCGATGCTCAGGCTCGGCGGCCAGGTCATCGGTTTCGCCGGCGCGCAACTCGCCTCCGTCACCAAAGGCGAATCCATCAGCGACACCCTCAAAACCGTCTCCAACTACGTGGATGTCGTCGCCATCCGCCACCCCAAGGAAGGCGCCGCCCTCGTCGCCTCCGAAGCCGCCAGTGTGCCCGTGATCAACGCCGGCGACGGCGGCCACATGCACCCCACGCAGACCCTCGCCGACCTTGCCACCCTCCAATCACGCTTCGGCCGCGTCAACGATCTGACGATCGGCCTGTGCGGCGACCTCACCTTTGGACGCACCGTCCACTCCCTGATCGAAACCCTGTGCCGGTTCGGCAACGTGCGCTTCATCCTCATCTCACCTAAGGAACTGCGCACACCCCAATACGTGCTCAACCGCATCAACGCCACACCCAGCTGCTCCTACGAGGAAGTCAGCGACCTGACCTCCGTCATCGGCGACCTTGACGCCCTGTACATGACCCGCGTGCAAAAGGAACGCTTCTTCAACGAAGACGACTACCTGCGCCTGCGCGACACCTACATCCTCGATGAGGCGAAACTCGCGCTCGCCAAACCCGACATGGCGGTGCTGCACCCATTGCCGCGCGTCAACGAGATCGCCAAGGACGTCGACAACGACCCGCGCGCCGCGTATTTCGAGCAGGTCAAGAACGGCATGCTCATGCGCATGGCGTTGGAAAGCTCCGTGCTGGGAGACACCCTGCCCGGTTTTGACGCGTTCGAGAACAAGGAGGTCGCGGCCTGATGGAAGTCACCAGCATTCAGGACGGCATCATCATCGACCATGTGCCCGCGGGCACGGCGCTCAAAGTGCTGGATTATCTGAGCATCAATCCGGCGTCCACGAAGCTCGCGCTCATCATGAACACCGATTCGCACCGGTACGGCACGAAGGACATCATCAAGATCGAGGACCCGGGCACGGCGATCGACCTTGATGTGTTGGGGCTGGTGGCGCGCTCGGCCACGGTGGATGTGATCCATGGCGGCCGGATCGTCGACAAGATGACCCCCACGCTGCCCGAACGCGTCGTCAACGTGATCACCTGCGTCAACCCGCGCTGTGTCACGACCACGGAGCCCGGCATCGATCAGGTGTTCTACCTCGACCGTACGGATGGCGAAGCGTACCGTTGCCGGTATTGCGATGAGGAGGCCGAGTTCTGATGGCAGTCACCTTCACCAATATCCGTGTATGGGACACGGGCGAGCGCATCGACCTAGTCGTGCCCGACGAGACCCGTGACGTGGCCCTGGACGCGTCCGCGCTCACCGTGGCGCCGGGCCTTGAGGACCCGCATGTGCACTTCCGCGACCCGGGGCAGACCTACAAGGAGTCGATGGTCTCCGGGTGTGCGGCCGCGGCGTCCGGCGGCTACACGAACGTGCTGATCATGCCGAACACCGTGCCGGCGATGGACGGACAGCGCGTGCATGAGGGTGAGCCGGGCGCCCAGGAGGTCCTTGACGCCGGCTGCGCCAATGTCATCGACTATCTGCAGCACTATGAGCGGATCCACGATGTGACGCTGCCGGTGCGCTATGAGCTGTGTGTATGCGCCACGAAGGATCGTGCGGGCAAGGTGCCGAGCGATCCGGCGGCCTGGGCGTGGTATATGCCCGGCCATGACAGTGAGAAGGATGCCGCGCAGATCGCCCACCCGGTCACCGCGATGAGCGACGACGGGTCCGCCGTGCCCACGCCGGTGCTGCGTGCCGTGTTCCAGAATGTCAAAGACACCGGCCTGTATCTGATCGAACACTGCGAACACCATGACGTCGGTGCCGTCAACGAGGGGCCGGTGTCGCGCGCGCTCGGTGTGCCGGGCATTCCGGAGGACACCGAACTGGCGATTGTGCAACGCGACATCGACCTGGTGCGCGAAACCGGCGTGCACGTGCACTTCCAGCACGTGAGCACGGCGATCAGCTTCGACGCGATCCGCCGCGCGAAGGCGGAAGGTCTGCCGATCACCTGTGAGACCGCCCCGCACTATCTCGCGCTCAACGATGAGGCGCTCCTCAAGTATGGCACGCTCGCGAAGATGAACCCGCCGTTGAGGAGCGAGAAGGACCGGCAGGCCACGATCGCGGCGATCGCCGACGGCACGGTGGACATGATCGCGACCGACCATGCGCCCCACACGCTCGACGAGAAACGCCTTGGGTTCCTTGAGGCGCCCAACGGCATCATCGGCTTGGAATGCGCGTTTGGCGTATGCCACAAGATCCTCGTGGACGGCGGCTATATCAGCGACGAACGGCTCATTGAACTGATGGCGCTCAACCCGGCGTCCCTCATGGGCCGGCATTCGACCGACATCGCCGGCCTGCTCAACACGAGCGCACGATGCGCCACCACACGCACCCTCGACCTCGCCGCGACCGAACACCCCGAATCCAACGACCTCGTCATCCTCGGACTGGACGACGAGTGGACCGTCGCCGCGGACGAATTCAAATCCAACGCGCGCAACACGCCATTCGACGGTTGGCAGGTCACCGGCCGGCCCTATGCGACGATCATCGGGTCACGGCTCGTGTTCACCCGCCTGGACACGCTGGACTGACCCAAGCATACAGCCGGCGCATAAGGCCGGCGATACGCACGAAGGAGCAGTATGGACCATCTCATTGAAGCCATCGAATCCAAACAGAACCCCAGCGTCGTGGGCCTCGACCCAACACCGGAGCTCGTGCCGGCGCAGGTCATGGGCGCCTACGCCGTCGAAGCCGGCGAATACGTCGAAGACGATGACGACAACCTCGCCGCGACCGGCGCGGCCGCCGCCTACTTCGAATTCAACCGCGCCATCATCGACGCCGTCGCCGACATCGTTCCCGCCGTCAAACCGCAGATCGCGATGTATGAGGCGCTCGGGCCTGCGGGCATCGACTGCTATACGATGACCTGCCAGTATGCGCGTGAAAACGGCCTGTACGTGATCGGCGACATCAAACGCGGCGACATCGGGTCGACCGCCGCCGCCTACGCGAAGCACCTCACCGGTTTCGACGGGGCTGACGTGTGGCATGAGGACGCCGTGACCGTCAACCCATATCTTGGTTCAGACGGCATTGAACCCTTCACCGCCGCCGCGCAGGAAGCGGACCGCGACCTGTTCATCCTCGTACGCACGTCCAACCCATCCAGCGCGCAGATCCAGGAGCTCGAACTCAACGGCGGCACGCGTGTCTATGAGCATGTGGCTGACCTCGTCGAGCAGTGGGGCGCGGACACGATCGGGCGTTTCGGTTACTCACGCACCGGCGCGGTCGTCGGCGCTACCCACCCCGAGGAAGGCGCGGCGCTGCGCGCCTGCATGCCCCACACGTTCTTCCTTGTGCCCGGGTATGGCGCGCAAGGCGGCACCGCACAATCCGTGGCAGGCATGTTCGACCGTGACGGCTCCGGCGCCATCGTCAACTCATCACGGGGCATCATCGGTGCATGGCGCAATGACCCGCGGTACAGTGAGACGCTCGAACCGGAGACGGCGCTCGAGATCGTCGCGGACAACGCGCGTGAAGCGGCGAAGGACATGCGCGACCAGCTGCGCGTCGCACTGGCCTGACGCGCACGGCAGATTTTGGAATCACCGACCACCAGCAGAGCAGAAGAAAGAACAAGGAGACCCATGCCAACCACAGCGTTTTCCCATACCGTGGCGCAGGCCGAACAGGCCGGCCGCACGCCCACGCGGCGCACCGTGGACGTCACCGACGTGCGCGAGCTCACGCCGGGCGTCGTGCGGTTCACGTTCCGTGACGAGTTCATCGCCGCGAACACCGAACCCGGACAGTTCGTCAACCTGTATTCGCACAACCCGCAGCATCTCATGCCGCGCCCGTTCGGCGTGAGCGAGGTGGACGGAGACGAGGTGAGCCTCATCTTCGCCGTCGTCGGTTATGGCACCGAGGAATTCGCCGCGCTCACGGCCGGCGACCATGTGGATGTGCTCGGTCCCTTGGGCAAGCCGTTCAACATCCGTACGGACGCCGACTATCTGCTCGTGGGCGGGGGATTGGGCATTCCGCCGCTGCTCGAGGCCGCACAGGCGCTCAGCGAACGCGCCGACTGCCACACGACTGCCGTGCTCGGCTACCGCGCCGAGCATTTCGCCGACGTGTATGCGGCGAAGTATGCGGACGAGGTGCATAGCATCGACGAGTCGGAAGGCAATGTGCTCACGCTGCTCGAACGCCTCTGGCCCGGCCTGCAGGAGCGCGGCCGTGAGCTCATCATCCTGTCGTGCGGCCCGACACCGATGATGAAGGCCGTCGCCGAATGGGCGGCGAAGCGTGGTGTGGACGCGCAACTGTGCATGGAACAGCGCATGGGCTGCGGCTACGGCACCTGCGTCGCCTGCACGGTCGACACGCGCGACGGACGTGAGAAAGTGTGCGAGGCCGGCCCGGTCTTCACCGCGCACCAGCTGGGATGGGACAACAAGTGAGGGAAGACACCGTGAACATCGAACAGGAACATAACGAAACCCCGACGAATCTGTACGCCGCGCACGAATGGCGCCATGGCACCGTCGTGGCCGGCATACCGTGGAAGAACCCGGTCGGCACCGCCTCGGGCACGTTCAATGTGGACGCGTGTGGCCAGTTCTATGACGTCGCCCAGCTGGGTTCGGTCACCACCAAGGGCGTCTCCCCGGTCGAATGGCTCGGCAATCCGGGTGTGCGCACGGCGGAAAGCCCCGCTGGCACCGTCAACGCCGTTGGCCTGCAGAACCCGGGTGTCGACCATTACCTCGAATACGACCTGCCGAAACTCAAGGAGCTCGGCGCGACCGTCATCGCAAACGTCGCCGGCCATTGCGACGACGACTACGCGCAGGTCGTCGAAAAGCTCGCCGCTTCCGACGCCGACATGCTTGAGATCAACGTGAGTTGCCCGAACGTGACGCATGGCGGCATGTCCGTGGGCACCGACCCGGTCGCATTGGGCCGACTCATGGACCGGCTGCGCCCGATGACGGACAAGCCGATGATCGTCAAGCTCACCCCGAACGTGACCGACATCGCGGCGATCGCACGCGCGGCCGCCGAGGGTGGTGCGGATTGCCTGTCGATGATCAACACGCTCGTCGGCATGCGCATCGACATTCGCACCGGTGAGCCGATCATCGCGAACCGCACCGGCGGCGTGTCCGGACCATGCGTGTTCCCGGTGGGCCTGGCGTGCGTGTGGCGTGTGCGCGCCGCGTTGCCCGACATTCCGATCATCGGCATCGGCGGCATCGACTCGGGTGAAAAAGCACTCGAATACCTGTACGCGGGCGCGAACGCCGTCGAAGTCGGGGGAGCGGCGCTCTACGACCCGACCGCACCGATCCGCGTGGCACGCGAACTCGAGGAACTGCTCGACTCGCGCCCCGAACTGACCGAAAAACTCGCGAAGGGCGACACGTGGCGCTGAGCGCTCGCCGTAACGCCCTCATGATTGTTAGGAGGCATGATGTTTGATTCACTCGACCATCGATTCACCAAGTTCCTGCTCGAATCGAACGCGCTCAAATTCGGCGACTTCACGTTGAAGTCCGGCCGCCGATCCCCGTATTTCATCAATGCGGGCGCGTTTGACGACGGCAAGAAGATCGCCACGCTCGGCGGCTTCTATGCGGAGAAGATCCAGACCGAGATCGACAACGAACAGCTGCCGATCCGCATCGACACGATCTTCGGGCCGGCGTACAAGGGCATTCCGCTCGCCGTGGCCACGTCGATCGCGCTCGAACTCAACTACGGCGTGACCGTGGGCTACACGTTCGACCGCAAAGAGAAGAAGGACCACGGTGATGGCGGCACGATGGTCGGCAAACCGCTCGAAGACGGCATGAACGTGCTGCTCGTCGACGACGTGATGACCGCCGGCACCGCCGTGCGTGAGGTTGTGCCGAAGCTCAAGGCACAGGCCGATGTCAACATCGTCGGACTCGTCCTGTCGGTCGACCGCATGGAGAAGACGAAGGACAGCGACCTGTCCGCAGTGCAGGACGTGCAACGCGAATTCGGCTTCCCCGTGCTCGCGATCGCGAACGTCAAGGAGATCTTCGCCGCCGGCCGCCAGCTCGCCACCGCCAAAGGCACCCCGTATGTGACCGACGAGATCGCCGGCGCCGCGGAGGAGTACCTGACGCAGTACGGGGCGTGAGCAGACAACCCGCATTACTGGCATACGTCCATCACATCATGGCCCGCACGGCTCATTGCACCACTGGGAGTGAGCCGTGCGGGCTTTTGCCATCACTAAACCATAGGGGGGGGAGAATAGGGGCAGAACAATGGAAGCCGATACTGCACTCTACGACGTACTCAAGGGGTTCGACGGCGAAATAAGCTAATGCACCGGTTTCATTCATATTGCTGTCCATCACCAGCACCGTATTCGCAGACAGCCGCTGGAAAACCCCGTTTGAACTCAACGACACCGAACCTGCCGTATGCCAGGAGACCAGAGAGACGCAACGGTGCCATTCATGCACCAACGGTGTGAGGACGTCTCCTATCTATGCGATAAGACCTTCGGCTGGGAACGCGTGGATATCCCATTCGACGATGGCAGCGAACTACGCATAGTCCTGCCCGCCCCAGGAACCCTCGAGACACTGGTGCACGACCTCATAGCATTGCGTCGAGCGTTCAGCACAGAACTGGCGGTGACCATCCCACAGGCAGACAAGCAGGAACTCACCGGCATGGACAGGCTCAAAGCCAAACTCGCCGCACGCAAAAACCCCACAAGCATGCCCATCTATGCCAACACCGTCACCGCAAAAGTGGCATTGCCCCGATTCGAAATCGACAGCACCATCAACGGAAGAACACTGGTCAGCATTTTGCGTTCATTGGGCATCACCGACGCATTCGACCCCACACATGCAGATTTCTCCGGTATATGCGAAGAGGTGCTCGCCATCAGCAGTATCATGCAGGGCACACACATCGAAGTCAACGAGCATGGGGCGCGAGCCGCCGTGTACTCAGGCATCGCCGTGGCAGGCGCAGCACCACAATGGGGCCCTGAGATCACCTTCACCGTGGACCGCCCATTCATGTATGCGCTTATGACACGCAATCGACTGCCATTGTTCGTCGGAGCCGTGCGCAATCTGTAATGGTCAACGAGATATAGCCGATTGATAGAGCCGGGTCGCTGTCATGATATTAACGCTTGGGAGCAACGAAAGCTCGGGAGAATATGCCGTATCACTATGGGGCAATCGCCAAAAGGGCAGAATTATACCAATGATTTCAACCAATATATATTGGTGCAAGGCAACGCTGACATAGTAGATAGATGGGTCCAACCTCGTGTATGGACTAAAGAGGTAACGAAAACTGCAGAGGCTGGAGATTTGATTCTCTCGGTGCGCGCACCGGTAGGTGTTGTCGCAAAAACAGCGTTCCCCATTGTCCTAGGCCGCGGAGTGGCAGGTATTAAGGGCGGAGAGTATATATATCAATTCTTATTTATGTTAGAAGCTAATAATTATTGGAAATCTTTATCGAGTGGTAGTACTTTTGACTCAATCACGAAAGAACAACTAATAGATTTACCTGTACGTCAGCCAGCTTCGGAGCAAGAACGTAACCGGATAGGAAAGCTACTGCACATCCTTGACTCCATCCTCGCTGCCGAAAAGCGTAAACTCCAACTTATAGAAATGAAGAAAAGATTACTACTTCAACGAATACTTAGTGGAAAAATGCGGTTTGTTGGATTTTGTGATTCTTGGATTCAGCTAAAACTTGACGATGCGATTTGTGTTTGCAGCGGGAAGGACTATAAACATCTGTCAAAGGGCAACATACCCGTTTACGGGACGGGGGGATACATGACCAGTGTGTCAAAAGCACTTTCCAATCGTGATGCAATAGGAATCGGGCGCAAAGGTACTATCGACAAGCCATATGTTCTTCATGCACCTTTCTGGACGGTAGATACTCTTTTCTACGCACTGCCACGAAATGGTTATGATCTCAACTTCTTGTTTGCGGTATTTCAAAATATCAATTGGAAATCGAAGAATGAGTCCACAGGATTACCCAGTCTTTCGAAAAAGAATATAGAGAACACATGCATTATTACTCCTTCTATAGACGAGCAATGTAGGATAGGAGAGTTATTCTCATTATTTGATTCAATACTGGATGAAACTAATCAAAAAATACGATTACTGGAAAAGAAGAAGAAGGCTCTTCTCCGAGATATGTTCGTATGACCGCTGAGGGCTCTCAATTCGCTGAGAACCCTCAGCCAGAACTCGAATCTACAGCGTGCTCAGGAACTGCATAATCCTATCGGTGTCTTTGGCTTCCAACTCTTTGATGATGTGCAAGTAGGTCATCTGCGTTGTCGTCATGTTGGCGTGGCCGAGTCTCTTGGCCACAGATGCCACCGACACTCCCGCATAAAGAAGTAGCGACGCGTGCGTATGGCGCAGACCATGAACAGTGATTGCAGGAATGTTGCACTGTTTGCAGACGGCAGCAAGGCGGTCGTTAACAGTTGCGTTGAAGATGCGTTTCCCCTCAGTGACAAAAAGAGGCTTGCTGGCATCGCAACCGTCGCAAAGACGCTTGAGATGCATACAAAGCGACCAGTCCATACGCACTTTACGGTGAGAGGAACGGTTCTTTGTAGGGGCAAAGCCGCCTTCCGGATCTTTGTAGTTCCAGGTCTTCTCAACATTGATCTGCTGCGTTTGGAAATCGATGTCACTGGGGGTCAACCCCAACGCCTCGCCGAAACGCAGTCCAGTTTTGGCTATCAAAAGCAGCAGATAGTCATTAGGGTGGTTGTCGTCAAGTCGCAGAGCCGCAAGCATTGTGCGCAGCTCGAACTGATTGAGATATTTCGGCCGTTTTTCGCGAGGTTGCTTGCCTTTGACGACCGCCTTCCGAGTCGGATCTCGACGCAAGATCCCTTCGTCAACAGCGTCCATGACGGCAGCCTTCACCTGATGGTGGAAATCCATGACCGTTTGCCGTTCATGCTCCTTGGCAAAGTCGTTCAGGATACGCTGGTATTCCATGCGGCTTAGCTCGCCCAGAGTCACCTGTGGCGCAAGCTCTTCAAGATGACGCAACGTCATCAGATACTTGTTCAGCGTTATATCCGTCACAGCACCACGTTTGTAGGTGTTAACCCACTCGGCGAAATAACGGGTCAGGAGTTGTTTTCGGTACATATGTTCCTTTCTGTCGCGCACACGTTGCACGACAGAAAGGAACATATGCATTCAGACAAACATCTGATGCAGAAGAGCTTTCTTCTTGAGTGTCAGTAAATCGATCTTTTGCGTCAAGGCGGCGATAAGCTCGTCTAGCTGACCGAACAAGCCCCCAATTTGATTCTGCTCCTCAATGGATGTGAGATAGAGTGTCCAGTCAGCATACTCACTTGAATTAATCCCAGGCTGTCCTGAACGCTGAGAAGTGATTGCAATGAACTTCCGGTAATTTTCTCCAAGAGTCTGCTGATAAATGAACTCAGGGCATATATTGTCTTTGAGTCGGAATCGAATTAGAAAACCTGCATGCACAATATTATCTCTGTCGGAGCGATTTAAATAAGTCTTCCCAACACTCGCTCCTGTCCTTGCAAACACCAAATCACCTTGTCGAAGGTAATCTTCTTTTCTCGAACGATGCTTCATATCAGGAGATGGCAGTTCGTATATATTGACCTGTCTGGTCTCATCGTCAATGTCAGTAATTCGGAGATACCGCACAGTTCCATCATAGGGAATCGCAGAAGCAGCGATACCATAGTCGGCAAATTCGGCAATATCCCCAAGTCTGCATCGTTCCCAAGGATTGTTATATCCCGCGAATCTTAGTTTCTGCTCAAAGATCTGACGGAGAAGGGCTCTCTTTTTCTTCTGTAGGAGGTCGAGTTTACGCTTTTCGGCATCGATAAGCTGTTCTAGCTTTTGAAATAGTATCCCAATCTTTTCTTGCTCTTCTGCTTGTGGCACAGCAAAGTATGCTTCAGCTATGGTTTTCCACTCAGCACGTGGCATCTTGGTTCCAGCGGTTTGCAAAGCTTGGTTAAGGAATTGCGCACTTTGTGTAAGTGCATAAAGGAACTCAGGTTTTAACGTTGAAGAATACAGGGACCATATTTCTCCTGACTTCACACCAGAGGTATTCGCAAACCAGAATTTTCGTAGGTACGGGCGTAGCCTTCCGAACAAAGTGTCATGTTCATGGAATACAGAAGTTGAAGCTGTTCTCAATGAAAGATCACCTTGTAGGCCGCCGCCCTCAATCAAGTTTTCTAACTCAACATCGACTATATCCTTCGGCGGGTTTGCGATAGTATCCCTGCGAACACATATTACTTCAGCGCCTTTTCGTTGCTCCCAAGCGTCAGTGAAGCCGCGGAATCGGAGTTTTGGCTGTAGTTTCTTGACCATCGTGTTTCGACCTTTCCCGTCTGTTATGTAATCACTCATCGTCTTCATCGTTCTGATCGGTTGGGACCAGCTCTGCGAGCATCGCTTCGAGTTCCTTCTCCAAACGGGCGATTTCCTCATCGACTTCCGCGAGCTGACGGTTGACGTCATCCAGATCGATTGGCTCCTCTTCCTCAAACGTATCAACGTATCGGGGAATGTTGAGGTTGTAGTCGTTGTCTTTGATTTCCTCAAGGGTGGCGACGTGCGCGAGCTTGTCGACGTCCTGACGATTCTTGTAGGTCTCGAGAATCAGATCGATGTCTTCCTCGCGCAGGCGGTTTTGTTTCTTGTCCTTCTCGAAGTGCTGCGAGGCGTCGATGAAGAGCACAT
>ERZ1643250.643-NODE-643-length-35574-cov-32.477688_pt1 | contig 35574 bp, 37 predicted proteins | sample MGYA00579262_ERZ1643250 | MGnify/ENA primary metagenome ERZ1643250 (study PRJEB29033, sample SAMEA4952265) | chicken gut metagenome | biome: Broiler Chicken; feature: Gastrointestinal Tract; material: Caecum | place: Ireland | collected 2018 | study: Broiler...
CAATATTTGATTAGTAGGATTCTATAAAGGCTGCAACAAATCGCACCGCGCAGGGTGAAGTACGAAAACTCAGTCCAATTCGGAATCGTCGATGTCGTACATGGCACGCAGACGTTCCTCGAAAACCTTGCCGACAGTCAGCAGTTCTTCGTCATCGTCCACAATGTCCATATATTCGCCTTCATCATCGGTACCGATGCGCATCAGGATCAGTTCGGCATCTTCCTGCAGGCTGGCGGGGTCTTCCTGATAGGGAATGACAGCCAGATAGCGGGTGCCGTTGACCTCGGTGGCATCAATGACTTCGAAGGTGACTTCCTGCCCGTCTTCATCTTCCAGAGTCAAAAGATCGGGCGTGGCTTCTTCCAGCATTTCGGGGCTCAGTTCGTCAGACATGATCGTCCCTCCTGTGAATGGAATTTTTACTGCCTATAGTGTACCCTTTTTTTTCGTATACGTCAAGGGTGTTCATGGAGCGCAAAGTGTGGTATACTATGAATAATTAGCAAATTTTGCAACCCCGGGAGGACCCGTTATGAAGAAAACCGTCTGTGTGGTACTGGCGCTGTTGCTGGCACTGCTGTGTGGCTGCGGGGGCAGCAAAAAGGCAGCGCCCACGCGGGGGGAAGTTACCAGTGAGGAGCGGCAGTTTGCTGCCCCGGCTGACGGTGACCTGATTGCTATTTTTACCACCAACCTGGGTGAGGTGCGTGCGGTGTTGTATCCCGATGCCGCGCCCATGGCCGTCTACAATTTTGTGGGACTGGCACGTACCGGCTACTATAATAATACGGTGATCTGGCGCAGCCAGTACGGGTTTGCGGTTCAGGGCGGGGATGCCACCGGGACCGGTACAGGCGGTTCCACCATCTGGAGCAATAATCCCTATCCGCTGGAAGCGGATGCCAACCTGAAGCATTACGCAGGAGCACTGTGTGCGGCGTTTGCATCGGGAGGCGACGTCACCGGGGGCAACAGCCAGTTCTATTTTGTGACGGCGCTGCCGGACAGCGTTGACCAGACGCAGCAGGAACAGCTGGCGCAGAACGGATACAGTGAATCCCAGATTGCGGCCTATGCCGCAGCGGGCGGGCTGCCTTATTTGGATAACACCGACACAGTCTTTGGTCAGGTCTACCAGGGCATGGATGTTGTGGATGCCATGGCCTGTGTGGATACCCAGCAGGACGAGGAAGGCAACGATACCTGGCGCCCCACCGAGGAAAATACCATCACCATCGAGAGCGTGACCATTTCCACCTATCCGGGCCCCACCGCGGAAGAGCTGGCCGCACAAAGCGAGAGCAGCGATGCGGCAGCCTCGGAGTCGGCAAGCACCGACGGTGAAGCAGTAGGCTGATGAACCCCTGCTAACCATAGAATATGCAAAAAACACCCTGTAAACCATTGGCGGTTTAGCCAAAGTTTACAGGGTGCTTTTGGTTTTATTGCTGTTATTTTTTGGTATTGCCACCCATGCGGCGGTCACGACGGGCGTATTCCTCCAACGCCTGATCAAAACATTCCTTGGTAAAGTCGGGGAAGAGCACCGGCGTGAAATAGAACTCGGCATAGGCGCACTGCCACAGCAGGAAGTTGGAAAGCCGCTCTTCGCCGCTGGTGCGGATCATCAGGTCCACCGGCGGCAGCTGACGGTACAGGTGGTTCTCAATGGTCTTTTCGTCGATGTCGCCGGGATTCAGGGTGCCGGCCTGTACTTCCTGGGCAATTCCGCGGACAGCATCGGTCAATTCGGCGTGGCTGCCATAGTTCAGGCAGAAATTGACAATGCCCTTTTTGTTGTCCTTGGTCAGGTCCATCATATAATCCATGGCATCCAGCACCCGCTGCTGCAGACCTTCGCGGCGGCCGCTGAACAGAACCTGGCAGCCACGCTCGTTCATCTCGTCGGCAATGGTGCGGAAGTTGTTGGCAAACAGGTCCATCAGGTAGCCCACTTCTTTGGCGTCGCGGGCAAAATTCTCGGTAGAAAATACGTACAGGGAAAGTACATGAACGCCCCGGTCACCTACGGCGTAGCGGGTGATCTCTTTCAGGCGGTCAAAACCGGCTTTGTGGCCGAAGCTGGCCGGCAGCATGCGCTGGCGCGCCCAACGGCGGTTGCCATCCACAATGATGGCGGCATGGGTCGGAATACGGGAAGCGGTTTCGGTGGACATGACGGAACTCCTTTATTGTGAAACTTTCGAATCTTCGGGTGGCTGCGGAACCAACTGTTCCGGCGGTTCCTCTCCGGGATGATGGCTGCGCCAGTTGAGAAAACTTTCCAGGATCACCGCGGCAGAAACAGAATCCAGCCGTTCCTTCCGCTTCTGGCCAAAGGTGTCGTTATCGGCCAGGATCGCGGCTGCCGAAACAGTGGTACGGCGTTCATCCCACAAAACCACAGGACACCCGGCAGCGTTGGCAAGGCGTTGGGCAAAACGGCGGCTTTTGGCAGCGCGGGAACCTTCGGTGCCATCCATGTTTTTGGGCAGGCCGCAGACAATGCCTTCGGCACCGCGTGCTGCGGCAACCTGTACCACGGCGGCCGCCACTTTGTTCATGCTCTTTTCTTCGATCTGCGGGGTGATGGGGCTGGTAATTGTCTCGGACGCATCACAGCCGGCAAGCCCGGTGCGTGCGTCGCCGTAGTCAACGGCAAGCCATTTCATCAGCGGTTCTCCTTTGTTTGCTGGTTTGGGTTCAGTATAACACGTTTGGCAGCACAACGCAAACAAAAACCGCCCCGGAGGGCGGTGACGAAAATTTATTACAGCAGGCCGTGAGGCAGGCGGCGATCCAGCTGAATGGTCAGCAGGGCAGCCAGTGCGATTTTGGCGGTATCAGCCGGCAGATAAGGCAGCACACACAAGGTAAGAGAAGTAAGCAGAGAGCTGTGGGTCAGGAACATAAACCAGAGGGTGCCCAGTGCATAGCAGGCCAGGCAGCCCACGGCCATGGCCAGGCACAGCGGCCAGAAGCGGCGTCCCAGCAACTGTGCCAGCACGCCGGTGAGCAATGCGGTAAGAATATACCCTACAGCGTAGCCGCCGGTTTTGCCAAAGATGGCAGCCGGACCGCCCTGAAATCCGGCCAGAACAGGAACACCGATGGCGGCCAGCGCTACATAAACGGCCAGGCTGGCAGTGCCCCAGATGGGCCCCAGCATGCTGCCCGCCATACAGGCGGCAAAGACAGCCAGATTGATGGGGACGCCCCAGGGCATGGGAATGGCGATTTGACTGCAAACGGCAGCCAACGCCGCAAAGAGCGCGCACAAAACCAGGCGACGGACACGCAAGGAAGAAGCGGTATGCATACAAAAACTTCCTTTCAACGATGAATGGGATTCTTGGCGGGAACGATCTGGACTTCGCCGCTGCTCAAGGGAACAATGGCGGTACCGCCGTCAGGCTGTACAAGAAGCCGGCACTCTTCGTCCACGCCCAGCACGGTGGCACCGTAAGCATCGGAACGTCCGGGCCTTACTTCCACATGGCGACCCGGCAGGGCTTGGCGGGCCAGATAATCGGGCAGGAAATCCCGACGGCGACCGCTGCGGTAAAGCGGCCAGAAAGCATTGAGAAAAGCGGCAGCCAGCCGGGCACGGGCACCGGCGGGGGGGACGGCATCAAACAGACTGCCGGCAATGCCTTCCAGTTCCGGCGGCCATCCGTTTGGCGGCGGAACCAGATTGAATCCGGGCCCGACAATGGCATACTCCAGCAATCCGGATTCTACATCCATGGAAGCTTCTGTCAGGATGCCGCAGACCTTTTTGCCGTCTTTCCACAGGTCATTGACCCATTTGATCTGAATGGGGGAGCCACACAAAGTTTCGCAGGCACGGGCTGCCGCCACGGCGGCCATGGCGGTAAGATAGACCGACTGCCGGATGCTGAATTCGGGGCGCAGCAGCAGGCTCATGTACAGTCCCCCGGGCGGGGAGAAAAAGCTGCGGCCGCTGCGCCCTCTGCCGGCAGATTGTGCCTGGGCAATCAGAACCAACCCCTCAGGCGCCTGTTGGGCGGCACGGACGCGCAAAGCAGCATTGGTGCCGGGCAGGCGGTCATAGACTTCTATATGCAGGGCCCGGGCAACTTCCGGTTCCAGCAGAGCGGCAACAGCGTCGGCGTGCAGGATGTCGGCATTGGCCGGCAGGGCATAGCCCCGGTTGGTCACAGCCTGGATGGGCACACCATCCGCCCGCAGGCCAGCAACGGCCTTCCAGACGGCTGTGCGGCTTACCTGCAGCCGGTCGGCCAGTTCCTGCCCGGAAAGATAGCGCCCGTGAGCGGCTTCCAGTGCGGCCAGCACCTGTGCTTTGACCAAAACCATCCCTCCTTTACCGCAGTACGGTATCAGTATAGTGTTCAGCTTGCCGGAATGTCAACGCAAAAGGGAGATAAGGGTTGACAATTGAAACAAAAAAAGAAGAGATCCGCAAATGCGGACCTCTTCGGGAAAAAGCAATGGAAGAAAAATCAGCGCTGAATACGGCCGGAACCGTCGCCACCGGCGAGCTTCTCAACTTCGGCCACGGTGACCATGTTGTAGTCGCCCTCGATGGAGTGCTTCAGGGCAGAAGCAGCCACGGCGAACTCCACGGCATCCTGGGTGCTCTTGCCGGACAGCAGAGCGTAGATCAGGCCGCCGCCAAAGCTGTCACCGCCGCCAACGCGGTCGATGATGTGCAGGTCGTACTTCTTGCTGAAGCAGTACTCGTTGGAAGCAACGTCGTAGAGCATGGCGCTCCAGCCGTTGTCAAAGGCGGAATGGCTCTCACGCAGGGTGATGGCAACCTTCTCAAAGCCGAACTTGTCAGCCAGCTGCTTGGCAACGCTCTTGTAGCCCTCGCGGTTGATCTCACCGGCGTAGATGTCGGTAGCTTCGGCCTCGATGCCGAACACGTCCTTGGCGTCCTCCTCGTTGGAGATGCAGACGTCCACGTACTGGCACAGGTCGGTCATGGCGGCGCGGGCCTCTTCACGGGTCCACAGCTTGCCGCGGTAGTTCAGGTCGCAGCTGATCTTCACGCCATGAGCCTTGGCAGCCTTGCAGGCTTCGCGGCAGATGTCCACCACGTTGGGACCCAGGGCCGGGGTGATGCCGGTGAAGTGGAACCAGTCGGCACCCTCAAAGATGGCATCCCAGTCGAAGTCGGCGGTGCTGGCTTCCTGAATGGCGGAGTGAGCACGGTCGTAAATGCAGACGGAACCACGCTGAGAAGCGCCCTTCTCATTGAAGTAGATGCCCACACGGTCACCACCGCGGGTGATCTTGGAGGTGTCGACACCGTAACGGCGCAGGCTGTTGACAGCCGCCTGGCCGATGGCGTGAGCGGGCAGCTTGGTCACGTAGACAGCATCGGCGCCATAGTTGGCCAGAGAAACGGCCACGTTGGCTTCGCCGCCGCCGAAGGAGAATTCGAGGTGGTCAGCCTGAACAAAACGCTCGTAGTTGTACGGCTGCAGACGGATCATCAGTTCGCCAAAAGTAACGACTTTCATGAAGAAGCTCCTTTATACAGTTGTATAGTTATATTTTTTGCAAAACACGTTTTTGGGGGGGCGGTGCAATCAGCGCTGCACCAGGTGGATGGCAAAGCCGGCGACTTCATCGGCCATGTAGATGGCGATGGTCTTGCCGTCCTTGACGTTCTTGCTGTCCATATCGAACTTGACGCCGCGGCGGCCCAGGTGATAGATGGCGCGGTCGACGTTGTTGGTCAGGATAGCAATGTGGCCGTGGGTGCCGCGGCCCGGCTTCTTCATGATCTCGAATTCCTTCTTGCCCACGAAGATGCTGCTGTTGCCCGGCTTTACAGCCATGCTCAGCAGGCTGGCGATGGTCTCGGCAGTCTTGGCAGCCTCGGCCTCGTCGGCACAGTTGATGCCGATGTGGCCCAGCTCCAGGCCCAGCATGGTGTCAACGGCTTCGCGGCTCATGGCCGTGATCTCATCCCAGGCACCAGCCTTGATCTTGTCGCTCTTGCACATCCAGGTGCCGCCCACGGCAACGATCTGGTTGTAGCCCAGGTAGTTGTTGACGTTCTTGGCGTTGACGCCGCCGGTGCACATCCACTTGCAGGTCTTCAGGGCAGCGCCGATGTTTTTCAGCATGTCCACGCCGCCGTTGGCCTCGGCCGGGAAGAACTTGATGACTTCACAGCCCATGTTCATGGCCTGCTGCATCTCGCCGGCGGTGGCGGTACCGGGCATCATGATGCCGCCCTTGTCGATAACGTGCTGGCAGACCTGGGGGTCAAAGCCCGGCGCAACGATGAAGGAAGCACCGGCAGCCATGGCACGGTCAGCCTGATCGATGGTCAGGACAGTGCCGGCGCCCAGCAGCATATCGGGCAGTTCTTCGTGAATCTTCTTGATGCACTGTTCGGCACAGGCGGTGCGGAAGGTGACTTCGGCAGCGGGCAGGCCGCCGTCCATCAGGGCTTTGCACAGGGGCAGAGCCTCATCCACGCTGTTGAAAGCAATGACCGGAATAATGCCGATCTCGTACACACGCTGTAAAACAGAATTCATAGCAATTCTCCTTCACTTGTTCGGTGCGCAGCCCTTCCGGGCGGGACCCGTTACCTGGCCGCGCACTGGTTTGCTATAATTATATCGAGCGCCGCGGTGGCCGTCAATCGGGCAAATTATACAGCAATCCGCACATTTTTTTTTGGTGTTGGCGCCAAGAATTCCGCGATTCGGCATGAACCTTGCAAAAATTCGCAATCCCTGTTATAATCGTTCCATATTGTGGAACAGCGGCTCTCGGAAGGCGGAAATTCCGAAAATATGAACAATTTGTTAATTTTTGAAAAAGAGGGGATTTTGTGGCGGAAAAAAGTGGTGTGCAAAGTGTAGAACGTATTTTTGCGTTGATCGAACAGCTGGCAGCGCATCCCAAAGGGGCCAGCCTGCAGCGCCTGGCCCAGGAAACGGAACTGGCCAAAAGTACCGTACACCGCCTGCTGGCAAGCCTGGTGGGCCTGGGGTATGTGGTACAGGATGAAACAAACGGAAAATATCGCCTGACATTAAAGATGTTTGAGCTGTCCAGCGGTATCGTCAATAGTATGGACATTATGGGCGTTGCCAAAGCACATCTGGAACGTTTGGCCCAGCGCACCGGCGAAGCGGTTCACCTTGTGATCCGGGATGGGCAGGATATTGTCTACATCTATAAAACGGAAAACGGTCCCATGCGGATGTCCAGCCGGGTGGGGCTTCGCAGCCCGCTGTATTGCACCGGGGTGGGCAAGGCCATTCTGGCAACCCTGCCGCCGGAAGATGTGGCGCAGATCTGGGCACACAGCCATCCGCAGAAGCTGACGGTACGTACGGTGGAGGATCTGCCTCATTTGCAGGAACAGCTGGAACAGGTACGCACCAACGGCTATGCCATTGATGATGAGGAAAACGAACTGGGAGTGCGGTGCGTGGCTGTGGCCATTCCCGGTCCCGACGGGCGTGCGGAAAGTGCTTTTTCTATCAGTGGCCTGACACCCTACATGACGCCGGAACGCATCCGTCGGATTGCAGCTATGGCGCTGGATTCCCGCACGGATATTCTGGCAGATCTGGGCCTTGTGCAGCGGACCGAATAAACGGAATAACAGAAAACCGGCTCCCTTTGAGAAAAGGGAGCCGGTTTTTTACCCGCTGTAAAAGTTGCTCAGGATGGAAAGCATAGTGTCCAGACTGCGTTCGTTGAATTCCAGAATCAGGATATCACAGCCGGGCTGGTCCACAATGGCCGGGTCAAAGGTGTCGATATGTTCGCGCCAACAACCCGCAAAGCGTGCTTCCAGGTAAGGCATATAATACTCGCTGAAAGAATCGCCGATCACCCGGACCACACGGTCGTCTTTTTCAAACAGCGTATCGTACCCGGGTACTTCGTAGGTGGTTTCCGGCGGCAGTACGGCGTACAGCGCTGCCACGTTGGCCATATCACCGGTGGTGGTGCCGCTGGGGCTGACGGGATATTCTTCCGGTGCCAGTGTCGGCATGCCCAGCGCTTCAAAAATACCGTCCAGCCCAATCAGTGCCCCCACAGAATTCCAGTGGGTGTCGGTCTTGTAGTACAAAAGCCGCTCCGGATGGAGTTTGGCCTGGCTGCGCAGGGTTTCATATTCCCATACCACCGGTACCGTGGTGTGGGATTCCAGATATTCAGCCATGCGGTCGGTGCGGTTTTCCTCATTGATGATGGGATAGCCGTCGGGCATGTATTCGCGGTAGATGCGGTCTTTGCTGGGGGTCAGGTCCAGAACCAGCGTGCAGCCGTTTTCGGCCAGATCGTCGTTCAGAATCTGCAGGGCGGCACTGGCATGGGCCAGAGTCTCATCGCTGTCATGTACTTCGGTCAGACCCTGATAGTTGGCCACAGGCTGGGCTGCAGTGGGGCCATCCTTGTAAAACAGCCAGCCGTCCTTGCCCGGCAATACCTGGTCGCTTTGGCTGGTGCCGAACAGTTTGTAGTCCAGCCCGGCATTGAGCAGCACAAACTGATAACGGAAGGGGGAGTTGTCCACAAAGAAGTTGTCCAAATTTTTGCTGAGTTCCCGCAGCGGACTTTGCAATACCTGGGGCAGGCCGGTCATGAGACGGTTTTCGTGGCTGTCCATGGACAGCTGCTTGGAAAAGATGTTGAACACGGGAAAGGAAAGGCCCAGAACCGCACAGAACAGAATAATAAAAAGGGTTTGCGCTATTTTTTTCATAATAGATGCGGCCTCCTCAGAACTGGAAATAGATAAATGCGCTGTAGGTTCCGGCAGTTACCCGCATCAGGTCCAGGAACAGCAGTACCATCAGGCCGGCCATCATAACAAAGCCGGGCGATTTTTTGGTGTACAGGGCTTCTTTCAGGCGGGGGAACAGGGCCTGCACGGGGCCGCACAGCAGCACCGCGCCCAACAGGATCAGCAACAGTTTCAAATCGGCAAAAGCCGCCAGGGTGTACCCCGGTTCGCCGCTTTGCCAGTGGAAGATGCCGCCAATCGCCGCCAGTCCCTGCTGCAGACCCGGCGCGCCGAAGATAATCAGCGTTAACCACAGAACGGCTACCGTATACAGGTGCCGCAGCAAGGCGGGCAATTTTTCCAGCAGGCTGCGCAGTCCCAGCCGTTCAAGGCACAGCAGCAGACCATGGAGCAGACCGAACACCACATATTGCCAGGCAGCACCATGCCACAGGCCGGTCAGGACAAAGACGATCACCAGATTCCGGCAGGTACGGGCCAGACTGCAGCGGCTGCCGCCCAGGGGAATGTACAGGTAATCCCGGAACCAGCTGGACAGCGAAATATGCCAGCGGCGCCAGTATTCGCCCACGCTTTGGGACAAGTAGGGATAATTGAAGTTTTCGGGCAGTTCCAGACCAAAGAAGCAGCCGATGCCGATGGCCATATCGCTGTAACCGGAAAAGTCAAAATACAATTGCAGCATGTAGGCAACGTAGCCCAGCACCAGAATGGGGGCAGGCAGCGTTTCGGCCGGGACGGAAACAACCCGCTGATAGATCAGTGCCAGCTGGTCTGCAATCAGGGCTTTTTTGGAAAGGCCAAAGATAAACCGTTTGATGCCGTAGCAAAAGCGGTCGGCTGTGACGCGGCGGGCCTCGCCCCGGGAGTCCAACTGGGGAAGCTGTTGCCCATACCGCACGATGGGGCCGGATGGTCCATGCCCGAAGAAAGCCAGAAACACAAAGAAGCGCAGCGGACTGCGGGCCGGGACTACGCGCCCGGCGGCTACGTCAACGCAGTAGCCGATGGCGGTGAATACATAAAAACTGATGCCCAGCGGCAATGCCGGCGAGAGAATGGGCAGCAAGCCGGGAAACAAAGCGTCCACGCTTTGGGCCACAAATCCCGCATATTTAAACAGACCCAGAACGCCCAGGTCGGCCAGCACCAAAAGGGCGAGAAGCGGTTTTTTGCGGGGAATACGTTCCAATACCAGGGCGCCCGCCCAGTTCAATGCCGCCAGCCCTACCAGAATGGCCGCACCCCGCAGGCCGGCCCAGGCAAAGAAAAGCAGGCTGAAAGCACACAGGACCGCGTTGCGCAGCTGTTTGGGAAGAATATAATACACAGCCAGTGCCAAAGGCAAAAATACAAAAATAAATTGAACCGAAGAAAATGCCATACAGTTGCTCCGCATCTTTCATAAAAATTTTACATCTGTTTCCATTATACGGCCTGTGCCGCCATTCGGCAAGGTTCGTTTCGACAGATTTATGCATTTTTTTTGCAAAAGCGATGTAAGCGGGCGGGGGGCGAACCGTAGACAATCGCTGTAAAACTGCTTATAATAGAAATATATCGTGGGAGAGGAGGGCCGTACGATGAAAAACCTGATTTTTGGCGCGTTTGCTACCCTGGAAGGCTATCGGGAAGGCGACGCGGCCAATCTGGGTCGTGCGGTGTATGATCGCTGTACGGTGGTGGCTTTGTGCAGTGCCAAGGCGCAGAATCCAACCTGTACGGTGGCCCTGGTGACCAATGCGCCGCCGCCCCAGCCGTATCTGGGTCAGCTGACCGCTGCCGGGGTGGAAATCTGGGATTGTCCCTTTGATACGTTCCGCGTCCCGGCGGATACCAACTGGGCGTTGGCTTATTATAAATTGTGTGCCATGGATTGGGTGCTGACCCACCGGGATTTTGCCCGGGCCGCTATGGTGGACCTGGATACATACAGCCAGTATCCGTTGGATGACCTTTGGCGGGAGGCAGATGAGGCGGTACTGCTGTATCAGGTACCCCATGCCGCCAGCCAGGGAATGGCGCAGGCTATTTCTCAAATGTATGATGCGGTTACCCCGCAGGGTGCCCCCCACACGCTGACCCACTTTGGTGGTGAACTGGTGGCGGGCAGCAAGGCGCGGCTGCAGGCGTTTCTGCAACAGTGCCGTGCGTATTTCGCGGCGCTGCAACAGGCAGGCATTACCCCCAAAGAAGGGGATGAGGCCATCTGGTGCGGGGCCGCGTACCGCAGCCTGCAGGAAGGACAGCCGGTACGGGCGGCCAACGCGTACATTTTCCGCTACTGGCTGGGCGGTCGGTTTTATTTTGTGTCGACCAATTATGTGCTGGACCCGGTCTGTATCCTGCATTTGCCGGGCGCAGCCAAGAACCGGCAGCTGAAACTGATTTACCGCCGGTATACCAAAAATGGCAGTTTCCCGCCACCGGCCAAAGTTCATCGGCTCTGCTGCCTGCCGGCCGCACATCCGCCGCTTCTGGCAACGCTATGGGTACGGCTGCAGGCCAAACTGCCCGGGTAAGTTACACAAGGAGGGCCTATGTCACCACGAAATCGAAAAGATCTGACCCAGCGGTTGGAAACCGTTATCAAAACGCTGATTCCGCAGCGCGGACAAAGTGCCGATGAACTGGGTCCCATGATGCGCGCCATCAAGGCGGTGCACAGCGTGACCGACAACACCTCTACCACCCCGGAAGATCTGGAACGCCAGCGGGCTGCACAGGAACTGTTCGGCCGGTTGGTGGCACCGTCCCAGGGAATCCGCAGCGATGGGCTGACGGTGGGGGAGATCCCTGCCGAATGGGTCAGCCTGGAACATGGTCATGACCGCCGCCATGCAGTGCTGTATTGCCATGGCGGCGGCTATACCTGCGGTCAGCTGGGCTATGCCCGCATCCTGGCCAGCAAACTGGCGCTTTGCACCGGGTTTGATGTACTTTCTTTTGAGTATCGCCTGGCGCCGGAACATCCCTACCCGGCGGCGGTGCAGGACGCGCTGGCCATGTGGGATTATATGATGTATATGGGGTACGGTGCGCGGGACGTGATCGTGGCCGGGGATTCCGCGGGCGGCAATCTGGCGCTGGAACTTTGCCTGAAACTGAAAGCGCAGGGCCGCGCTCAGCCCCGGGGACTGCTGCTGTTCAGCCCCTGGACCGATATGACGGCCAGCGGTAAAAGTTACCGCATCTGCCGTGACCTGGACCCGATGCTGACCATAGAATATGTGGAGGCGGTGCGTGCCGCCTACACCGGGCCGGACGCCGACTGGTCCAATCCCTGTTACAGCCCGCTGTTTGCTGACCTCCGGGGAATGCCGCCGGCGCTGGTGCAGGTGGGCACCAATGAAATTTTACGTTCCGACAGTGAAAGCCTGGTCGAAGCCCTGCAAAAGGCCGGCGGCTATGCCAAGTTGGAAGTGTATGAAGAATGCTGGCATGTGTTCCAGCAGATGCCGATCCATCGCGCCGAAGTAGCGATGGAATCCGCCGGACGGTTTGTGCAGCGGCTGATGTAAGCTGCCGGCCGGAAGGCACAGAAAACGAGGAGTCCTATGGCACAATCCTGGTATAAAGTTGATAACGTTGCAAAGGTCTTTCTGGCCACAACCACACGCCGAGACCCCCGGGTGTTCCGGATCTCCTGCACACTGACGCAGGACATCGACCCGGAAAAACTCAATGAAGCAGTACGCCGCACGGCACAGGAATGGCCGCAGTTTCAGGTGACACTGCATCGGGGACTGTTCTGGCATTATTTTGAATCCACCGATCAGGTCCCCCTTGCCAAGGAGGAAAACAAAGAACCCTGCGCCCCCTTGTATGTACCGGAACGCCGGAACCAGCTCATCTACCGGGTGAGTTATTTCGGGGCACGGATCAATCTGGAAATGTTCCATGCCATGACAGATGGCAACGGCGGATTCCTGTTCCTGAAATCCATTGTGCGCAATTATCTGGCGCTGTGTTATCCCGGTACGCTGGACCATGTGCCTACGCCTAACAGTGCATCCGAGGCAGACCTGGCGCAGGACAGCTTCAAGAATTTTTACGGGGGAACGCGGCGCGCAGCACCGGCCAAACAACCCCGTGCCTACCATTTGCGGGGGCTGCGGCTTCCCTATGACCAGCTGCAGTACTTTGAAGGGCATCTCAGTGCCAAGGAGGTACTGGCCCGGGCGCGCACGTTGGGCGTATCCCTGACCAGCTACCTGGGGGCATCCCTGATGCTGGCCATTTATGCCGAGATGCCGGCCATGGACCGCAACAAGACCATTTCCATCAGCCTGCCGGTGAACCTGCGCAACTATTATCCCAGCGAAACAGCCCGGAACTTTTTCAATTCGGTGTATGTGACCCACACACTGACCGAGGCTGATACCCTGGAAACGGTGGCGCCGGTGTTTGATGCCAAACTCAAAGAGATCCTGCACCCGGAAAACATCAAAGCCCAGATGGATGAGTACGAAAAACTGGAACACATGCCGGGCATCCGCCTGGTACCGCTTTTTATCAAAAATGCGGCCGTGCGGTTCTTTACCCATCTGGAAGACCGGCATGTGACCGCGGTGCTTTCCAATATGGGAAGGGTGGATGTTTCGGAGGAACTCCGCCCTTACATCCGGCAGTTTGCGGCGTTCTCCAGCTGCGAAGGTCTGTTTACATGTGTCAGTTCCTACGGGGATGATCTGGTGCTGGGAACGGCGTCCGCGCTGCGCAGCACCAACGTTTTGCGCCGCCTTTACCGCGGTTTTGCCGCCGAGGGACTGAACGTTACGCTCTATGCAACGGAGGTGGAAAAGTGAAAACCTGCCCGCATTGTCATATTCAGGTGGGCGGCAATGCTGCTTACTGTCCGCTGTGCCAGAACCGCCTGTCCGGTCCGGATGACGCGCCCTGGTGGCCGAAGATCACACCGCGGGTGCGGCGCTTTGGCATGCTGTTCAAGATCGTTGCCTTTTTGCTGCTGGCGGCCAATGTGGTGGCCGGGGCCATCGATTTCCTGCTGGTGGAGGAACCTCATCGCCATGAAAGCCTGTTGATGCTGGTATGGGTGATTGCGATTTTGCTGGTATTGCGCAGTCTGCTTCGCCGCCGGTATAACGGACCGCGGCAGGTATTCCAGCTGCTGCTTCTGGTATCGGCGCTGCTGATTTTTACCGACTGGTTCCATGGGTATACCGGGTACAGTGTGGACCTGGTCATTCCCATCCTGTGCAGTGTTACACTGGTCTGCAATTTCATTTTTGCGTTCTGGCGCAGCCGTTTTACCCAGAATGCGCTGGTGTATATGCTGCTGAACATCGGCATCGGGGTGCTGCCCTATCTGCTGTTGCTGTTCCAGGTAGGTACCGGACGGGTGGATGCCCGCAGTATGCCGTGGGTCATCTGCCTGATTATCAGCGTGATCACCTGCCTGGGATTGATCATCTTCCAGGGACGCGCTTTGCGCAGCGAACTGGAAAAACGCCTGCATATGTAAAAAACACCCTGCATCCGGATTGGGATGCAGGGTGTTTTTATGGTTTATCGCTTGTCGAAAGCTTCCCGCCGCTTGGTGGAAAGACGGAACATCTCCTCCAGGCCGTCGCGGTCATCGTCCACCAGTTTCTGCCGCATGTTCAGCAGCGCATTGGTGAACATATCGATCTCAGAAATCAGGTTGTCCTTGTTCCACAGGAACAACTCTGCCCACATTTTGTCGTTGATCCGGGCAATGCGGGTCAGGTCCCGGAAGGAGTCACCCGTATAGCAGGCCAGTTCGGAATTGTCCGAAGCACACATCAGGCTCACGGCAATGGCGTGGCACAGCTGGCTCACATACCCGATCATGTGGTCATGTTCGGCAGGGGAGAGCTGGCTGATGCGCCGGAATCCCAAGGTCTCGGCCAGGGACCGGCACCAGGCAATGCCTTCGGGGGTGTTGCGGGCGGTGGGGGTAATGATGAAGTTGGCGGGGGCAAAATCTACCTCGGCGCTGTGGGAAATTCCGCTGGTTTCACGCCCGGCCATGGGGTGGCTGGCAATAAACTCCACTCCTTCAGGCAGCATCTCCTGAATGGGTTCCACCACACCGCGCTTTACACCGGAAACATCGGTCACCAGTGTGCCGGGCCGCAGCAGTGAGCCATATTCCCGCACCCAGTCCAGCAGTACGGTGGGGTACAATCCAAAAATCACACAGTCGGCACCGGTGACCAGATCTGCAAAATCTTCCGTTTTGCCGGCCTGAATATACCCATGAGTCAGTGCATACTCGATGGTGGAACGGCTGTGGGTAATGCCGGTAACATGATAGCCTTTCTGGCTCAGCACCTGTGCATATTTGCCGCCCAGCAGGCCAAGGCCCACGATGAGATAGGTTTTGCTTTTGTCTAACATTCCATTCACGCCCCAACTTTAGTCAAATTCCACTTTGGCGCCCAGTCCGCGCAGGGTATCCCAGAAAGCGGGCCAGCTTTTGTTGACGGCTTCCGCACCGGAAATCAACGCCGGCAGACCGGATGCTGCAGCTGCCACAGCAAGAGCCATCACAATACGGTGGTCGTTGTGGCCAAAAAGTGTTCCGTTGGGAGCATGCAGCGCCACACCGGTAATATGCACTTCGTCGCCTTCCACCTCAATGCGGGCACCCATCTTTTTCAGTTCGGACTGCATGGCTTCAATGCGGTCCGATTCTTTCAGGCGCAGACGCCCGGCGTTGCGGATGATGGTTTCGCCGCTGCAGAAACAGCCCAGCGTAAACAGGACCGGTCCCAGGTCGGGGCAATCGGCCAGATCGATCTCGGTGGCGCGCAGCAAACTGCGGGAAAAACGGTATCCGCCGTCCACGGCTTTGAACTTGCCGCCGCAACGCTGCAGAATTTCCAGAATGACCTTATCGCCCTGTTGGCTGTCGGGATTCAGCCCGGTAACGGTGATGCCGCCGATCACACATCCCAGCACCGCCAGGAACGCCGCCTGGCTGTAATCGCCTTCCACCGCAAAATCGCAGGCGGTATAGCGCTGGGGAGCGGCAATACGGTAGATCACGCTGCCGTTTTTGCGGGCGCGGGCGGTGACTTTTATGCCAAACTGCTGCATGGCTGCCACCGTCAGGTCCACATAGGAACGGCTTTCATAAGGGGGGAGTACTTCGATGGTGCTCTCGGACTCCATCAGCGGTGCAGCAAACAGTAAACCGCTGATAAACTGGCTGGATACATCTCCCGGCAGTGTAAAGCCGCCCGGGCGCAGCCGACCAAAAATGCTGATGCCGTCGCCAGACTGCTCAAAGCGCAGGCCCTGCCGGTCGAACAGCATCTGGTATACGGCCTGGGGACGGTCAAACAACCGTCCCGCACCGGTAAAGCGGACTTTCTGGGCCGTCAGGCTGAACAGCGGGATCATGAACCGCAGGGTGGAACCGCTCTCATTGCAGAACACGGGCCGGGTCACCGTCACAAAACCGTTGGCATTGCCTCGCCCGGTGATGGTGACAGCGTTGGGTTCTTCCTGGATTTTGGCGCCCAGCTGGGCCGCCGCACCCAAAGTGGCGCGGATGTCCTGGCTGTACTCAATATTGGTAATATGGCTGACGCCGTCGGCCAGCGCTGCACACAAGACTGCGCGATGAGCCGCGCTTTTGCTGGGCGGCACCGGGGCCGAGCCACTCAAACGGCTGACATGCAGACGCGCGTCCACGCTTACATCTCCCGGCCGATGGCAGCGGCTACCTTGCGGCACATGGCAATGGTCTCGGCGAATTTATCGGGTTTCAGGCACTGGGCACCGTCGCTCCAGGCGCACTGCGGATTATCGTGTACTTCGATCTCCAGACCGTCGGCACCGGCAGCCACGGCGGCAATGGCCATGCTTTCCACATATTTATAATCGCCGGTGGCGTGGCTGGGGTCTACGATAATGGGCAGGTGGGTCTTTTCCTTCACCACGGGTACCGCCGAAAGATCCAGCGTATTGCGGGTGGCGCGTTCAAAGGTACGGATGCCGCGTTCGCAGAGGATAACGTTCTCGTTGCCGCCGGCCATGATGTACTCGGCGGACATGATCCACTCTTCGATGGTGTTGGCCAGGCCGCGCTTGAGCAGTACCGGCTTATGCATCTTGCCAACTGCCTTGAGCAGCTGGAAGTTCTGCATGTTGCGGGCGCCGATCTGCACCACATCCACGTATTCTTCAAATTCGTCAATGTGGGCTTCGTCCATCAGTTCGCTGACGATGGGCAGACCGGTGATCTCACGGGCTTTGACCAGGTCCAGGATACCCTCGGTGCCAAGACCCTGGAAAGAGTAGGGGCTGGTACGGGGCTTGTAGGCGCCGCCGCGGATGAAGTTGGCGCCGCCTTCCTTGACCAGTTTGGCCATCTTGATCATATGATCTTCGCCTTCCACACTGCAGGGACCGGCCATGACCGCAATGGGGGCGTGACCGCCGATTTTGGTGCCGTTGACATCCACAACGGTGTCCTCGGGGTGGAACAGACGGTTGGCGCGCTTATAGGGAGCCGAAACACGGGTCACGTTTTCGACCCAGGGGTTAGCCAGCACGTCTTTTTCGGCGATTTTGGTGGTATCGCCCACCAGACCGAAGACGTTATAATCGGTACCGCGGATCAGTGTGACCGACAGCCCCTGCTTTTCGAAGCTGTCAATAATACGGTCCAGTTCAGCCTGCGGCGTACCCTTTTTGGTGGAAATAATCATGAAGGAAACCTCTTTCTTGCAAATTTATACATCAGAATGTTACAGCAGATTGTCGGATTCAAAAATCCGTACGGCAGCTTCCACCACATTGTTCAAGGTGGTGGAATTGTCCAGTACGGCGTTGGCGGCCGCGCGGTAAAGGGGCGTGCGTTCCGCCTGCAGCTGTTTGAGGGCTGCGCCGCCCTGTGACAAAGGACGGCCGCCTGTAGCCAGCTTGCCCAGCGGGCGCTGTACCCACAGCACGGTGCCGTTCTGGCGCAAAGCACGTACGTTGGCAGGCGTTTTGATCACGCCGCCGCCGCAGGCAATGACCTGGCCGGTCTGTTTGGCAAGGTCGGCCAGGGTATCGGCTTCGTAGCGGCGGAAAGCTTCTTCCCCTTCCCGGGCAAAAATATCGGGGATATTATTCCCGGTACGCCGCTCAATCTCTTCGTCCAGGTCCACAAAGGTTTTGCCCAGACGTTTGGCCAGAGCAGCGCCGATGGTAGTTTTGCCGCAGCCCGGCATACCGATCAGCGAAATGTTGGCCAGCTGATGGGCCAGACGCCGGGTGGCGGTAGGGATCATGCTGTCGGTGGCATAAAAACGGCCGGTGAAATGCTGGGCCGCAAAAACAGCCTGCGCCACCAGCATCTCAAACCCACCGGCGATGGTGATGCCGTGTTCTTCGGCGCGCAGCAGCAATTCGGTGCGGAAGGGATTGTACACCACATCCAGCACCGCTTCCAAAGCGGGGAAGGCTGTGGGGTCCAGCATGCACTGGCCCACATTGGGGTACATACCACAGGGGGTAGTGTTCACAATGATCTGTACATCCCGGTGGCGCATGGCCTCGTTGTACGTCAGCGCGCCGTATTTGCCGGTACGGCTGGCAGTAAGGATGGTGGCGGCGCCGCCGTCACGGCAGACAGCTTCCACGGTGGAATGGGTGCCGCCCGTGCCCAGAATCAGCACGGTCTTGTCGGCAAAATCCACATTGTGAACGCGGGCTAAGTAAGCAAAACCTGCGTAATCGGTATTGTATCCGTACAGCTTGCCGTCCCGGTTCACAATGGTATTGACCGCACCGATGGCCTTGGCCTTGGGGTCCACCACATCACAGTAGGGAATGACCAGCTGCTTATAAGGAATGGTCACATTGATGGCGGAAAAAGCACGTTTTTCCATAAAAGCACGTGCCTCCGCCTCGGTCGGCAGGGGAATCAACTCATAGTGGTAGCCGCCAACCTGTTCATGAATGATTTTGGAATAGCTGTGCCCCAGCTTGGCACCGATCAGACCATACAACTTTTGTTCCATAGCGGTTCACATCCTTTCCGCAGGTTCATAGGTGGGCAGCCCGTGCTTCTGGGCCAGGGTACCGTAGCGCACGGTCAGCAGATCCAGCAGACCGAAAGCGGTCAGGGTGTTCTGCACCACAGCCGCACGGGGAACGATACAGGGGTCGTGCCTGCCTTTGATCTGCAACAGGGCATCTTCCCGGGCCATATAATCCACGGTGTGCTGCTGTTTGTAAATGCTGGGCGTGGGCTTGAGTACAGTGCGGAACACCAGCGGCATACCATTGGTAATGCCGCCGTTGATGCCGCCGTTGCGGTTGGTGGCGGTGACAACCTGACCGTCCCGCATGGTAAACGGGTCGTTGGCTTCACTGCCGCGCATACCGGCAAACCGGAACCCTGCGCCGAATTCCAAACCCTTACAGGCGGGAACGGCAAACATCAGATGAGCCAATTCGCTTTCCACGCTGTCAAACCACGGTTCACCGATGCCGGCCGGCAATCCGGTGACAATGGTTTCCAGAATGCCGCCCACACTGTCGCCCTCACTGCCCGCCGCGCGGATCGCTTCCTGCATGGGGGCTTCCCGGCCGGGGTCCAGCAGGGCAAAGTGGCCGGGCTCCGGTTCCGGCAGTGCCAACCCGGCAGCACTGGACAAAGGCGCATCCTCAACACCGGCGCAGGCGGCAATATGGGTGTAGACCCGGATGCCCAGGTTTTTCAGCACGGTTTCGCACAAAGCCCCGGCGGCTACCGAGGCTGCCGTGATGCGGCCGGAAAAATGACCGCCGCCGCGGGCATCCTGCCAGCCTTCGTATTTCGCGTAAGCGGTAAAGTCGGCGTGACCGGGGCGCAGCAGATCGGCGGTTTTGGCATAGTCGCCGCTGCGTGTGTTTTCGTTGCGGATCATCAGTGTGATGGCGGTGCCGGTGGTATGGCCCTGGTAGACACCGGAAACAAACTCTACGGTGTCTGCTTCGGTGCGGGCGGTGGAAAGTCCGTCGCCGCGAGCACGGCGGCGGTCCATGGCGGCCGCAATGGCGGCTTCATCCACCGGCAGCCCGGCGGCCAGGCCGTCCAGCACCGCACCCACGGCGGGACCGTGGCTCTCGCCAAAAATCGTCAGGCTGATGGCGTTGCCAAACGTGTTTTTCATCCAACAGGTCCTTTCAAGAGGGAAAAAGAGCACGCCGCACCGGGTGCGGCGGCAAATGAAACGAAACTTATTCCAGGCCCAGCAAGTGGGGCAGCTCGGCAGTGGAAATCTTGTCCGCACGCCAGCAGCCCAGCCCCGGGCAAAGGATCACGGTGATGGAGGCACCGCAGGTCTTTTTGTCGTGCTGCATATATTCCAGCACTTTGGCCTTGTTCACGCCGGTGCGGGTGGGCAGCCCCAAAGTCCGGTAGATGGCGCGGACGCGCTTGACCAGCGAGGGGTCTTCGATCATGGGCAGCATGCCCAGCGCAACACATTCGCCGTGGTACAGACCGGTGGTGCGGCGACCGCGGATGCCTTTGACGGCTTCGATGCCGTGGCCGATGGTGTGACCGAAGTTCAGGCAGGCACGTACGCTGCCTTCCCGCTCGTCCTGTTCCACGATCTTTTTCTTGAATTTCAGGCTGCGGTAGACGATCTGCTCGATGTTTTCTTCCGGGTGTTCGGTTTCAAACATGGCGAACAACTGTGGGTCGCCGATCAGGGCGGTTTTCAACGCTTCGGCCAATCCGTTCACAACATGGCGCCGGGGCAGGGTGGCCAGGGTATCAAAGTCCACCAGCACTACCTTGGGCTGCCAGAAAGCACCCACAATGTTTTTCGTTTCGCCCAGGTCAATGGCGGTCTTGCCGCCGATGGAGGAGTCCACCTGGGCCAGTACCGTGGTGGGGCAGTTGACAAAATCAATGCCGCGCATGTAGCTTGCGGCACAGAATCCGCCCAGATCTCCCACAACGCCGCCACCTACGGCCACCAGAAGGTCCTTGCGGTCCATGCCAAAATCCAGCATGGCCTGCAGTACCTGGCCAAACACCTTCAGGCATTTGCTGCCTTCCCCCTGGGGAATGGTGTAAATGGTGGAGGTGGGGCACTGGGCGGCAATGGTTTCGGCATACTGGGCGGGCACGCCGGAATCCGTCAGTACAAAGACTCTGCGGTTCTGTACGTTGGTAAACTGGTGCAGATTGGCAAGGCATCCTGCTTTCAGGATGATATCGTAGCTGCGGCTTTTCAGTTGCATCGTCAGTTTCATGCTTCGCACGTCCTTTTTTATCGGTTAATTCTCCGCGGTATCCAGGGTAAAGGCACCCAGCAGACGCAGCGTACTGCAATCGGTGCGCAGGGTGTCCAGCAGAGTGTCGCAGTCGGTGCTGGTGCATCCGGCCGGGCAGACCAGCTGGACATAAAAATAATACTCAAAGGGTACATGGGGCAGGGGGCGGCTTTTGATACATTCCATATTGAAGCCGCAGGCACCGATCTGGTCCAGAACGGCTGCCAGCTGCCCCGGCTTGTGCCGGGCGGTGAACAGCAGTGCCAGCCGCTGGCCGTCACCAGTCATCACCGGGGGCTGGGCTGCGCGCTCAATGACAATAAAGCGGGTGGTGTTGTCGCCGTCGGCATTCACGCCCTGGGCCAGAATCTGCAGTCCGTACAACCCGGCGGTTTCGGCGCTGGCAATGGCGGCCACTGTGGGATCGTTCAATTCCGCAATGTGGCGTGCGGCATCGGCGGTGTTGTTCCAGGCGCGGGTAATAAACCCGTGCTGATGCAGAAAAACGCTGCTTTGCGCCAGTGCCTGGGGATGGCTGACCACCGTGCGCACATCGGCCAGAGCAGCCCCCGGTACCCCCAGCAGGTCCTGCCGGATGGGCAGGTCACACATCCGTGCTACGATGATATCCGGGTGGGTATACAGCAGATCCAGTACGGTGGAAACGTCCCCGGCGTTGGAATTTTCAAAAGGCAGTACACCAAACTGGGCGTCGCCGTTCTGCACGGCGTCGAACACCTCCCCCCAGGTGGCAAAAGATACCGCCCGGAAAAACGGAAACAGGCGGCGCAGGGCAATGTGGCTCCAGGCACCTTCCACACCCTGGTAGGCGGCGGTATCCCGGCCCAGCATGGCGCGCTGGTAAGCGCGGGAAACCGACATGGCCTCCTGCAAAAAAGCCCGGTAGTAAGGGCGCAGGGTTTCATCCTGCAGCCGGGCGGTGTTTTTTTCCAGCACGGCTGCTTCCCGCACTGCGTCAAAAACAGGCTTGCCGGTCTGGGCCTTGTAGCGTGCCACATCGGCCACCGCGCGCATACGCCGTTCAAACAGTACGGCCATTTCGGCATCAATGGCGTCAATCTCGGTTCGCGCTTGCTGCAAAAGGTCCATATCCGGCGGCTCCTTTGTCTGATCAGAATTATAAATATACATAATCAGTATACCATAAAGAAAATGCCACCACAAGAGTGGCGGCAATAAAAGTGAGAAATCCTGGTTAACCGTGCAGGGCACTGCGCAGGGCAGCCAGCAACTCTGTCTGGTATTCCGGGCTGAAGGTGCCGTGCAGCAGCTTGGGCAGGGCTTCTTCCTGCAGGCGGCGCCAACTTTCGGCTTCTCGTCCCGGCAGGATGGGAACAAAAGAAACACCGTTGGCAGCAGCGGCCTGAGCGTCCCCCATGGCGTCGCCCACCATCATGACTTTGCGGCTCTGGTAGCCGCAGGCCAGCATGGTGGCAATGGAGTTGGCTTTGCTGCCCACTTCCTGCCCGAAAATAATATCGGCGTGCTGTGCCAGGCCGTAGCGCTTCCATTCACTGGCAATGGCGCTTTCGTTGGCGGCACTTACAACTGCCAGGTCGGCCACGGCATGCAGCTGGCGCAGACTTTCCTGTACACCGGGGAACGGTTCAAAAGTAGGTTCCAGCGCCTGAATACGGCGATTGCAGGCGTTGCTCCATTCCAACAGCTTGCGCAGCGCCAGGCTGCCGGTCTGCTTCAGTTCATGCTGCAGGCTGGCGGTGGCCAGCTCGGTGGACGTGCTGACCCAGGCGGCAATGTCATCGCTGCCCGGGATTTCGATGCCGCGGTTTTTCAGACGGTCGAAAACCAGCACGACACTCTCAAACCGGGAGATGCCCCGCGTCATGGTATGCAGATTGATTTCCTCCCAGGCGGCGGTAACAAAGTCGGCGTGGTCCTCCAGCGCGAATACACGGATGAGCTCCGGGCACATGACCGTGGTATGCTTGATGCGCACGGTGTCCATTACACAGCCATCTGAGTCCATGCAGACCAAAAATTCACGTTTCTTGGTAAAATCTGTCAATGCGTTTGCCACGGTATCATACCCCCCAATACCTTCCCAAACAATACCTTATACACACCTTTATCATAACAAATGCAAACGGTGCTTGGCAATGGTTTTTTTGAAAAAAATCTGCGTTTTGTATAAAAATTGCCGTTTATTCGGCAGCCTGCAGGGATAGTGCCTCTCCAATGGGCTGGTTGAGTACCAGCGTGGCCATGGAATCGGCCGGGGTAGGCTGTTTGTTGATGACAACCAGCTCGTCACCCCGGAAATAGCGCAGCAATCCGGCTGCCGGGTACACCGCCAGACTGGTGCCGCCTACAATGAGGGTGTCGGCGGCAGCAATGGCGCGGATGGCGTTTTCCATTGTCTGCTCGTCCAAACCTTCCTCATACAGGACCACGTCTGGCTTTACAATCCCGCCGCATTCGGTGCAGCGGGGGATACCGTCCCCCTGCTCGGCGGCCTGTTCTATGAATTCCACCGGATAAAATTTTCCGCACCGGGTGCAGTAGTTGCGCAGGGTGGAGCCATGCAGCTCATATACGGTATGGCTGCCGGCGGCCTGGTGCAGGCCGTCAATGTTCTGGGTGACCACCGCTTTGCAGATGCCCTGTTGTTCCAGCTGGGCCAGACGCAGATGGGCGGCGTTGGGTTTGGCACCGTGGACAATCAGTTTGTTGCGGTAAAAATCAAAAAACTCCGCCGTATGGGATTCATAAAAACTGTGGGAGAGCATGACCTCCGGCGGATAGCGGAATTTCTGGTGGTACAGCCCATCCACCGAGCGAAAATCCGGGATGCCGCTCTCGGTGGATACACCGGCGCCGCCGAAGAATACGAGATTTTTGGATTTTGCCAGAATGGCCTCCAAAGCCGGAACCATACAAACTACCCCTTTCGTTTTTGGTACAGATGGATTATAATGATTCACAAGGAATGTACTTCCATTATAATCCATTTTAAGGGGGATGCAAGATGCAGGACATCACACGGGAAATGGTGCGCGGTCTGCTGCCCGAACGCCGGGCAGAAACCAACAAGGGCAGTTTCGGCAGTGTGCTGGCGGTGGCCGGCAGCATGGCGTATCGCGGTGCGGCGTCGCTCTGCGTGGAAGGTGCGCTGCGGGGCGGCGCAGGGCTGGTGTATCTGGCCAGTGTGGAACCGGTGCTGCAGCTGGTGCTGGCCCGCACACCGGAGTGCTGTGCCTGCGGCTGCCGGACGGATGCAGGCGGCGGTATCCATCCGCAGGATACCGCTGCATTGCGCGCCTGGTTTACGGATAAAAATACCGTGCTGCTGGCCGGTCCCGGTCTGGGGGAGAGCGCCGGCAATATCTGTAATGTGCTGCTGGGTAAGCGGCAGCCCTGGGTGGCAGCCGTGCTGGATGCCGACGCCCTCAATGCCCTGGCGGCAGGCACGCTGCGCGCCGCTTTGCCGGAGCACACCATCCTTACCCCTCATCCGGGAGAAGCTGCCCGTCTGTTGGACACCACCGTACAGGAAATTCAGGCCGACCGGGAAGGGGCAGTGCGGCAGCTGGCAGAAGAATATAACTGTGTTGCGGTGCTGAAAGGAAACGGTACGTTGATCACTGCGCCCGGTGAACCGGTCTGGCGCAATACCACCGGCAATGCCGGTCTGGCACGGGGCGGCAGCGGGGATATTCTGGCGGGTATCATGGCAGGCTTGCTGGCTTCCGGCTGGCAGCAGGGGCGCAGTGCGCTGCAGGCGGCAGTTTCGGCGGTCTGGCTGCATGGCGCCGCTGCTGACCGCTGCGTCAAACGGCGCAGCAGCACCGCGATGCTGCCGCAGGATATTTTTGCGGACCTGGGGATTTTGCTGGCGGAGATGGATGCCTGAAAAGTGAGTAAGCAATAGGGGAGAGAAGAAACACCATGGCAATTGAAAAAGTAAAACAGTTTTTTGCACAGTATGGGATGCAGGAGCGGGTACTGGAATTTCCGGTTTCCAGCGCCACGGTGGAACTGGCTGCCGAGGCCCTGCGCTGTGAGCCTTGCCGGATCGCCAAGACCCTGTCCTTTTTGGTGGAGGATGCTCCGGTGCTGATTGTGACGGCAGGAGATGCCAAAATCGACAATCCGAAGTATAAGGCGCAGTTTTCCACCAAAGCCAAGATGCTTACGCCGGAACAGGCAGCCACGATGGTGGGCCACGCGGTGGGTGGGGTTTGCCCCTTTGCGGTGAACCCCGGCGTCAAGGTTTACCTGGATGTTTCGCTGCGCCGGTTTGAAACGGTATTCCCGGCCTGCGGCAGCAGCAACAGCGCCATTGAACTGACCATTCCGGAACTGGAGCAATATTCCGGTTATCTGCAGTGGGTAGACGTCTGCAAAGGCTGGAATTGAAAGAAAGGAACTTGTCATGACCTACGAAGAAGTGTTTGCCAAGGTAAAGGAACTGTTTGGGGATGCGGACGTGAGCGGCATCGGGGAACATCTGGCCTATCAGTTCAATGTGACCGGGGAAGGGGCCGGGGCTTTCTATGTGGAAGTCCGGGACGGAAAACTCTTCATGGAACCTTACGAGTATCATGACCGGGATGCCTGCTTTACCTGTTCGGCCGATACGCTGCTGAAAATCGCGTCGGGCAAAATGGACCCGGTGCCGGCGGTCATGCTGGGCCGTCTGAAAGTAGAGGGCAGCATTGAAAAAGCCCTGCGCCTGAAGGAATTCCTCAAGGAGCGCAGGGACTGAACAGCCGTGCACAACACGCGGAAGGAGTGTGCCCGATGGTCTGGCTGGGAATGACGGCTACAACGGCCTGGTTTGTCTTTATGACTTGGCTTTCCCATCAGAGCGGAGAAAAAACCTCCCGTGCCAGCCGCATGCTGGCGGAAGACCTGGGGGAACTGCTGCCGTCCGAAGACCCGGAACGACTCAATACCCTGCTGCGAAAAACGACTCATGTGGTGGTGTTTGCCGTGCTGGCGGTCCTTTCGCTGCTGACCTGGCGGGCGGCAGGAAAACAGCCTGCCGGATATGGGATTTGGGCGGCACTGCTGTTATGGTGCTGGGGCGACGAGGCCACCAAACGGATGGTGCCCGGGCGGCATTTTTCCTGGCTGGATACCGGCCTGAATGTGTTGGGCGTGCTGGTTGGCGGCGCGGTTTGTGCTGCATGGTGACAGGTAAATAAAAAAGGAGATACGAATCTGCTTATGCGGCAGGCTCGTATCTCCTTTTGATTTGTAATTGTGACGCCGGGCGGTCAAATGAACCGCTCTGTGGCAAAGGCAGATTACTTTTTGTGGTACTTGCGGTCCTCTTCTTCGTAGACGGGCTCGCAGGTCAGGTACATGCCCAATTTGTTGAGGGTATCGCTGTCCACACTGGAAAGGATTACGGTAGAATGAACATCGCAGCCTTTCAGTTTGGGCAGCTGAGCCAATGCGGCGGCTGCGTACTCATTTTCGGACACCGAGCTGGACAGGGCAATGAGAATCTCATCGGTATGCAGACGCGGGTTTTTGCTGCCCAGGTAGGTGGTTTTCAGCGTCTGGATGGGCTCAATGGCACGGGCGGAAACAAGTTCCACTTCCTGGTCGATGCCGGACAGCTTTTTCAGTGCGTTGAGCAAAGCCGAAGAAGCGGCGCCCAGCAGAGGGCCGGTTTTGCCGGTGACGATGGTGCCGTCCGGCAATTCAATGGCCGCAGCCGGCAAGCCGCCGGTCTCCTGAGAGCGGATGTGGGCTTGCTGTTCCACGCCGCGGCTGCCTACGGTCAGGCCGGCCTGGTTGAGCAGCAGTTCCAGTTTGAACCGCTCTTCTTTAACGGTGCCGCCCACTTTCTGCTCACACAGGCACTTGAAGTACCGGCGAAGGATCTCGTTGCGGGAAGCTTCGCAGCAGACGGCATCGTCCACAATGCAGTTGCCGGCCATGTTGACACCCATATCTGTGGGGGAGCTGTAGGGGCTTTTGCCGGAGATCATCTCGAACATAGCGTTCAGTACCGGGAAGATCTCAATGTCGCGGTTATAGTTGACGGCAGTCTCACCATAGGCTTCCAGATGGAAGGGGTCGATCATGTTTACGTCGTTCAGGTCAGCGGTGGCGGCTTCGTACGCCAGGTTGACCGGATGCTTCAACGGCAGGTTCCAGATGGGGAAGGTTTCGAACTTGGCGTAACCGGCTTTCACACCACGATGGTGTTCGTGGTACAGCTGGGACAGGCATACGGCCATTTTGCCGCTGCCGGGGCCGGGTGCCGTGACAACGACCAACGGGCGCTGGGTCTCGATATATTCGTTTTTGCCGTAGCCTTCATCGCTGACGATGCGGGATACGTCGTTGGGGTACCCGGGAATCTTGTAATGGCGGAAGGTACGGATGCCCAGTGTATGAAGACGGTTCTCAAAAGCCTCCACTTCCGGCTCGGCCGTGTACATCGTCACACAGACGCTGCCCACAAACAGCCCCACTTCCTGAAAGGCGTCGATCAGGCGCAACACGTCCATGTCATAGGTGATGCCGTAGTCGCCGCGCATTTTGTTGCTGACGATATCCTCGGCACTGATGACGACTACGATCTCGGCCTGGTCCTTCAGCTGCAGCAGCATCTGCAGTTTGGAATCAGGGTGGAATCCGGGCAGTACCCGGGAAGCATGATAGTCATCAAACAGTTTGCCGCCGAACTCCAGATACAGTTTGTTGTCAAACTGGGCAATCCGCTCACGGATGTGCGCAGACTGCATGGACAAGTATTTGTCGTTATCAAATCCGATCTTCATGTACAGCTCTCTTCTCTTTCCAAAATCCCGGCAGGGCAGAACCCTGCAAAACAACATATCGAAAAAAGTATACCACACCCAAAAGCGCAGTGCAATGTACTTATGGGCAGCGGGGCTGCAAATTTTTACAGTGGTGCATTTTGTGCCGGAAAATTTACAGGGGAACAAAACCGCAGAAAAAACAAAAAACCTCACGCCAAAGCGTGAGGTTTTTGGTGCGCCCGCAGGAACTCGAATCCTGGACCCTCTGATTAAAAGTACACTGAAAACGAAAAAATCCATATCGAAATTCATCAAAAACAAACAAAAATAGCGTATAGAAGAAAAAAATAGGAAGTTGACTTTTGCAAGATTTGCATATTGTGCACTATAAGCACATGAAGTAAATTCGAAAAGAAGTGGCGAAATGTGCAGAAAATGTGCAAAAATGTGCAGTAGACTGTCAAACTATGAATGAAATATCCATCGGGCACGATAGGGGAGTTTGTGAATAACCAAAGTTTGATCAGTTGAGCTATGGCAAAAGCAATATCAATCATTTTGCTTGTTAATTAAGCGGCTGTTACTTATTGTAGCAGCCGTTTTTTTATTTACTAAATAGTCAGTGGGGGAAGTGTACCATTTCGGGGTAATACATCAGCAACATTTTCCCCCCACACCCCCCTACTAGCTGAAAAATGACTGGCTGAAAAGGAGATATCTGTATGGGTGAAAGAGTTACAACGGATCAGATTAAGATGGCAAGAACAGTAGATATAATCAGCTACATGAAACAATACGAACCGGAAGAATTGATTCGAACGGGGCCGCACGATTACAAGACGGCAACACACAGCAGCCTTTGTATCAGCGACAACGGCCTGTGGCATTGGTACTCCAGAGGCATTGGCGGGCGTGGTGCGCTGAATTATCTCATTCAAGTTAATGGCGGATTGCGCTTGTAAGGGCAGACTTAAAGCGGATAAAGTCGTCTTTGGGCAACAAGTACCGGAATGCAATCACCATTGCAAATAAATCATGCTTACCCATAGAATACTGAGTTCCGTTTTGAGGAATACCGAGTTTTTTGTGCAGTACAGTGTCCGGAATATCGTTGCGGGTCTGATAAGAATAAAGGCGATCACCGTGGGCGCAGACATTTCGAAACTTGGTCATTACACTCAGAAATTGTTCAAGCTGCTTCTGATTCACTTTATCAAAATTCCGGGCTATTTTGGATTGGATGTCTTGTGTTGTGAACTTATAGAATTTCGAGAGTGTACCGAATGTTACGCCGTTGGTAAGAACCCATAGGGGAACATTCCCATAAGCCTGACGCTGATGGTTGATGTAGGGATAATCACTGTTATTGTTAGCGAGATTATCCAGGACCGAAACCAGTCTGCGAATGGCAGGGGCATATTTCCTGGCCTGGTTATAGTTTGCAGGACTCAGATAGGCTGATTGGGCCTCACCATGTATTTCAGTGAAATAATAGGAGAGCAAGGATCGGATATGGCGTTCGACTTTCAAGATATATTTCAAAAACAATTCACGCAGAGTCTCATCAAAACGGTACAAAGCAACAATATCCTCAAATCGGGTGCCATCTTTGTACTTATGTGTAGTAGGGTTTTTGAAAGGCGTTTTATATCCACCGATTAGACTGAAATAGCCAATCTGCTTCAGCATTGCTTCGGCAAAGGCGTAATCTTCTACTAGCAGGTTTTTATCCTGTTCCAGAAAGGAAATCTGTGCTTGAAATGTCAGAAATGGTTTTGCCATGGCAGTGCCCTCCGAAAATGAAAAAAGGGAGCTCCCGCAGGAACCCCCCTGGTCGCAGGCCTCGCAGGTATCTGCAACTCGATCACTGAACACATTATACATGCAAAAATGGAATTTGTCAATTCCATGTTGCCGTATATGGTTCAATACCATGATATGCGCAAAATGACGCCAGTACTATGCCGAAAGGAATACCAAACAAACGTTATACACCAGAATTCAAGAAGCAGGTAGTAGAGGCGGTCATACAAGAGGGACTAAGCTATCAGGAGGCTGCCAGAATTTATGAAGTTCAAGGACATGACCGCATCCAAAGCTGGGAACGGATTTATTTGGAAGAGGGGCCGGAAGGTCTTGCAGTGGAGCGCAGAGGGCGCAGAAGCACAGGCAGGCCAAAGAAGCTCCCCAGCAAAGTAGAAGAGGACTTGCTTGCCGAAGTGCAGCGGCTGCGAGCGGAAAATGCATACCTAAAAAACTTGCAAGCCTTGGTTTTGGAAGAAGAGCGACGCCAGCGCAAAAAGCGCAGGTAGTTCAAAAACTGAGGCATGAGTTCTCGCTGGACCTTCTGCTCACAATCGCTCAGCTTCCTCGTGCGACCTTCTACTACCATCTGAAGCGGATGATAGTTCCGGACAAATACAAGGAAGCCAAGGCAGAAATCGTCGCGATTTACCATGAGAACAAAGGACGGTACGGATACCGCCGTATCACAACTGAATTACACAACCGTGGATTTTCCATGAACCACAAGACAGTCCAGCGGCTTATGAAGGAGTTGGGGCTGGTTTGCCGTGTCAGAATCAAGAAATATCGTTCTTACAAGGGCGAAGTGGGAAAACTTGCCCCTAATCTGCTGAACCGGAACTTCTATGCGGAAAAGCCAAACCAGAAATGGGTGACCGATGTAACTGAGTTCAGTCTGTTTGGACAGAAGATGTATCTCTCGCCCATTTTGGATTTGCACAACGGTTATCTGGTCAGCTATACCATCTCTGACCGGCCAGTATTGGGTATGATAACTTCCATGCTGGAGAAGGCGTTTGAGATGATACCCGACGGAACAGGATTGATCCTCCATTCTGATCAAGGCTGGCAGTATCAGCACAAGAAATACCAACACATGATCAGGAGGAAAGGGACTCGCCAGAGCACGAGCCGTAAGGGAAACTGCCTGGACAATGCCGTCATGGAGAATTTCTTTGGCTTACTCAAAAGTGAACTGCTGTACCTGCAAAAATTCGATTCCCTGGAACACTTCAAGCAGGAACTGGTGGACTATCTGGATTACTACAATAACCGCAGAATCAAGATAAAACTAAAGGGCTTGCCGCCTGCTCTTCACAGACAACAAGCTCTTTCGGTTGCTTGAACTATTTCTTCAAAAATATTGTCTAACTTTTCGGGGTCACTTCACTGGGGTGCTCCGCTTTTTTGAGGTTTGTGTCAGTCGTCCTGTTTGGGGACACTGGAATTGAACTTGTCCAGGGCCAGGGCAGCCGCCACGCCCACGGCCAGGCAGACCAGATTCACCGCCGCCGAACCCACCGACACCGTAAAGCTCTGGTAGGGCACGATCATCAGGGTGGCCGCCAGCACCACACCGATGATGGCGTGGAAGGCGTAGGGGTAGAACCGGTCGAAGAGGGCGTCTACCGCCCGGGCCAGGCAGATCACCGTGACCACCGCACCGATGCCCGCCGGGATGAGAATGTCGAATTTCAGGCTGCCCAGCCCGTCCACGAAGGGGGTATACAGGCCCAGGGGCATGAGCAGGGTGGAGAAACTCATGCCGGGAGCGATGACGCTCAGCGCCAGGCAGAAGCCGCAGAACAGATACCACCCGAAGTTGGGGGTAATGGTCACCGAGAAGAGGTTCAGCGAGACCAGCAGGGCCAGAATCACCGCAAAGGCGATGCCCAGCGCTGCGCCGCAGCCCTTGGGGCGGCCCTGTTCGCAGGCTTCCCGGAAGAGGGAGGGCAGCATGCCGGTGATGAGGCCGATGAACAGGCAGACGGAGGGGTCGGGATAGGCTTCCAGGAAGAAGGCCAGAATCTTGGCCACTCCCAGAAAGCCCGCCGCGCCGCCCACAATGACAGGCAGCAGTTTGGGTACATGGGTGCGGAACTTGTGCAGGGGGTCACCCAGCAGTTCCATCACCGGTTTGTAGATGCCGAACACCACGCAAAGCACGCCGCCGGAGATACCCGGCAGCACGGCGCCCACGCCGATGAGCATCCCCTGCAGAAAGCGCAGCAGGACACGAAGCCCGTTGGGGCGATTCTTTTCCATAGACAAATCCTTTCATTTCAGCGAAAAAACACGGCCCGTTCCGGGCTTGCTGACAGTATAGCACACCTGTGCCTCCATGAAAAGACGAAAGCCGCCCCCGTGTACAAAAGCTGTGCAAAGCGACAGGACTTTTGAGAACGGGTGCGGCGGGTTTTGGGCAAAAAGTTCAGGCTTTGCCCGGGCCGTTTTTCAAAATCTTGTTGAACCGGGTCATAAAAACGGTAACGGTGGTGGCGGCGGCCAGAATATCGCTCACCGGCTCGGCCAGGAACACCGCAAACACCTTGTTGTCCGGCATGAACAGGGGCAGGATGAAGATGAGGGGAATGAGCAGGATGAGTTTGCGCTCACAGGCCAGCAGCAGGCTGACCTTCGCCTGGCCCAGGGCCACAAAAGCCTGCTGGCAGCTGGTCTGGAAGCCGCTGGCAAAGATGCCCACCATGTAGATGCGCATGCCCCAGACGGTGTACTCCACCAGTTCGGGGTCGGAGTTGAAGATGTTGACGAAGAGCTGGGGCACCGACATCACGGCGATCCAGAAGAGGAAGGCGTACCCCACGCAGATGCCGAACTGGCAGGCGAAAGCCCTCTTCACACGGTCGACCTTGCCGGCGCCGAAGTTGTAGCCGATAAGAGGCTGGCCGCCCTGGCACATGCCCTGGATGGGCATGGAGATCAGCTGGCTGACGCTGGTGATGATGGTCATGGCGCCCACAGCCACGTCGCCGCCGTAGCCGGACAGGCTGGCGTTGAAGCTGATGCTGAGCAGGCTTTCGGTGGAGATCATCACAAAGGAGGAAACGCCCAATGCCAGGCAGGGCAGGATGACCTTGAGCCGGGGGCGCAGGTTGGGCAGCCGCAGCCGAAGCCGGGTGCGCTCGCCGCAGAGGAAGAGGATGACCCACACAGCGCTGACCCCCTGGCTGAGGACGGTGGCCACCGCCGCACCGAACACCCCCATGTTCAGACCGAAGATAAGGATGGGGTCCAGGATGATGTTGCACACCGCGCCGATAACGGTGGTGAGCATGCTGAACTTGGAAAACCCCTGGGTGGTGATGAAGGGATTCATGCCCAGCACCACCAGCACGAACACGCTGCCCAGCACATAGATGCGGGTGTAGCTCAGGGCATAGGGCAGGGTGGCATCGCTGGCGCCAAAAAGCCGCAGCAGCTGGGGCGCAAAGGCATAGAACACGGCGGTGAGCACCACCGCGATGCCCAGCAGCACGGTGAGGCAGTTGCCGGTGATGCGCTCGGCGGATTCGTTGTCGCCCCGGCCCATGGCGATGGCCGCCCGGGGTGCACCGCCCGCCCCGGCCAGCATGGCAAAGGCGTTGACCAGCATAAGGATGGGCATACACAATCCCACGCCGGTGAGGGCGGTGGCGCCCACCCCGGGCATGTGGCCGATGTAGATGCGGTCCACGACGTTGTACAAAAGATTGATATGCAACAAATGCAACGTGTGCACGAAAAACAAGCAAAACAGAGAAATGTGCAGAAAATGTGCAAAAATGTGCAGGAGCAGATCTTTTCCGACAAAAAAGAAAAAACCTCACGTAAAAACGTGAGGTTTTGGTGCGCCCGCAGGAACTCGAATCCTGGACCCTCTGATTAAAAGTACGCTGAAAGTGAAAAAATCCATATCAGAATTTATCGAAACGAAGCGATAAATAGCGAAAAATAGCGAAAAAAGTAAAATATGAATTTGCAGAGGCTGCATTTTGTGCATTATAAGCACATAGGGATGATTTGGAAAAGCGTGTCGAAATGTGCAAAAAATGTGCAAAAATGTGCAGGAGGCTGTCAAACTATGAATGAAATATCCATCGGACACGATAGGGGAGTTTGTGAATAACCAAAGTTTGAAGAGCTGACACTCGGCAAAAGCAATGCAAATCATTTTACTTGGTAAACGGCTGTTACTTAATGTGGCGGCCGTTTTTTTATTTGTCAAATGTTTGATGGGGGAAGTGTACCATTTTGGGGAAATGCGTCGCTGACATTTTCCCCCCACACCCCCCTACTAGCTGAAAAAATGACTGGCTGAAAAGGAGATATTTTCTATGAGAGAAAGAGTTACAACGGATCAGATTATTCAAGATCATTCAGGAGCTGTTGGCGCCATCCGGCAAGAAGGGAAAGAACCAGTTCCAGCAGCTCATGGAGCTGCTTCCCAACGACCATAAGGCCAAGTGGTTCGCCGGGGCTGCACTCAACACGGCAGAGCAGTCCATGGCGAGCGTGATGAGTACGGCGCTGTCCCGGCTCAACGCTTTCCTGGATTCGGAGCTGGAGCAGATTCTCTGCTTTGATACCGAGATCGACGCTGAGAAGTTTTGTAAGGAGAAATCGGCTCTCTTTATCATCATGCCGGAGGAGAACCCCGCAACCTTCTTTATGATCTCCCTCATCATCCAACAGCTCTACCGTGAGATCCTGGCAGTGGCCGAGGAAAACGGCGGGAAGCTCAAAAACCGCTGCGTGTTCTTTTGCGACGAGTTCGGCACTCTACCGAAGATTGAATCCGCCGAGATGATGTTCTCGGCATCCCGTTCCAGGCGTTTGCAGATCGTGCCGATCATCCAGTCCTTTTCCCAGCTAGAAAAGAACTACGGCAAGGAGGGGGCGGAGATCATCATCGACAACACCCAGCTCACCATCTTCGGCGGGTTTGCTCCCCAAAGTACTTCTGCGGAAACCCTTTCCAAAGCCCTGGGCAGCTGTACCGTTATGTCCGGCTCGGTGTCAAGGAGCAAGAACGATCCGTCGGAATCTTTGCAGATGATCGAGCGGCCGCTGATGACGCCGGATGAATTGAAGAGTATGCCCAAGGGGCAGTTCGTGGTCATGAAAACCGGCTTCTATCCCATGAAGGTCAAGCTGAAGCTGTTCTTCAAATGGGGGATCCGGTTTGACGAGGAGCATCCCTACAGTGTGCCCGATCAGGGCAACCGCAGGGTGGAGTATGCGGAGAAAAAAGAGATCATGGACAAAATCGTGGAGAAGTACCGCCCGGATCTCCTGCACCCGCCCATGCCGTCCGATGATGATGGCGGGGCCTACGGCGGCCAGCGCCAGGTGATGGCTGATCCAGAGGCTCAAGGCGGTGGTCGTGCGCCCGGACGCGAAAGAGCCAGGGACGGGGGCGTCTCTGTGCAGACGAGTCCCAGAAACCGAAGAATGCCGGAGCCGCCCGTTACCGGGAAGACTGCGGAGGTGAAAAGCGATGGGCAGGCTTGATCATCTCTACAAGGCGGAGCTGCCCCACCGGGCCAAGCTGGTATATATCTACCTTTACGACCGGCAGGATAAAGAGAAAAAGGCTTGGCCAGGAATCAAGACCATTGCTTCGGATTTATCCCTTTCACGCAGTACGGTGAAGCGGGCAATCAAAGACCTTGAAAATGCAGGTATGATCCGGAAAGAGGCCCATTACCGGGAAAACGGGAGCGCTACCTCCAACCGGTATTATCTGCTTTTGTGCCCGCAAAAGGAATCGTCTGGCTGACCGCCTCCCACGATCTATACAAGAAGGCTCTCCCCTGCGCATTTTAGTCGTGCACCAGCATTGCATTGACTACCGAGACATAAAGCCCCGCGTCGTGGAGTAGCCAGGCCACAGGCGCGTGGTAATTACCCGTGGCTTCCATCACCACACGGGTCTCACCGTCCAGGCTTTTGAGCAGCCTTGCCAGCTCA
>ERZ1643250.646-NODE-646-length-35514-cov-7.982741_pt1 | contig 35514 bp, 46 predicted proteins | sample MGYA00579262_ERZ1643250 | MGnify/ENA primary metagenome ERZ1643250 (study PRJEB29033, sample SAMEA4952265) | chicken gut metagenome | biome: Broiler Chicken; feature: Gastrointestinal Tract; material: Caecum | place: Ireland | collected 2018 | study: Broiler...
AACACTGAGGGAAACACTGAGGGAAACACTGGGGGAAACACTGAGGGAAACACTGGGGGAAATCACACCCCCGAAATAAGGGAAATAAGGGAAGTAAGGGAAGTAAGGGAACATATCTCGGATAAATCCTCGATATGTGTGCCAAAGAGAAAAAATGCGACTCTCGTTCCTGATGACTGGCAGCCTGATGAAAAGACAAGAAATAAACTTTTGAGCAATGGCCTTGATCCGGTCTTAGTTGCTGAGAAATTCAAAAATTCTTGTCATGCCAAGGGATTGAAGTACATCGATTTCAACCGGGCTGTTTTGGCTTGGGATTGGAGCCGGGATCCTGCCGTAAAACGAAAATCTCCCCAAGATGACCCGTTCTATGTCGAATGGCCGGTATAGGAGGGGAGTATGACTGAGGAGCAGTTGAGAACAGACCGGGAACGCGAGTTAATTTCCCGTTTGCTGAACAAACCGGAATTACTGCCGCTTGTTTCAGATTCCGTGAAACCGGAATATTTTGCGGATGATTTTTGCCGTGAAGTTTTCGCTGAAATGCTCAAACAAGGTAAATTCAGCAGGATTTCTTTGGAAAAAAACGGCTTTGATCGTCGTTTGATGGTTTTGCTTGAGGGAGAAACGGTTACCCGTTGTACAACCCGGAGTCAGATTGAAGCGGCCGCATGGATAGTTGTAGAGCACCACAAACAGGCGGAATTGCGCCGTTCAATGGCGGAAATGCAAAGTGACGGTAATGTCGATTTGCAAAAATTGCAAAGCCGCATTGCCGAGCTTAATTTGCTTAATCCGGAAAAGGCAGAAACGGAAAATCCGGTTGAGGATGTATTTGTTAAGGCCGATCGTTTGTATCGCGGGGAAGCGGATCCGCGTAACTTGCCGACCGGGTTTGCGTCTATCGACGGCCGGATTGAAGGCGTGCAAAACTCCGAGCTGGTAATTATCGGCGGGCGCCCGGGATCAGGAAAAACGACAATTGCCGTAAACATTGCGGTAAATCAGGCAAAGCGGGGTAAAAAGATTTTGTTCTTTTCTCTGGAAATGGCAAAATCTGAACTGATAGAAAGGATAGTCATTTCATTGACCGGCAACCGTGTTTCTCCGCGGATGTCTCCGGCAGAAATTAACCGCTGGTTGGAATGTGTCCGTTATGTCGAACGGTTGCCGTTGACTATTAACGACAAGGCCGGGATGACGGTTGAAGGAATTTATTCAGCAGCGCTCAAAAAAAAGGACAGAGAGGGGCTGGATGCCGTTTTTATCGATAATTTGAGCATTTTGAAATCGTCCAGAATTTTCAAAAACCGTTACGAAGAGGTAAGCGAGATCAGCCGTCAGTTGAAAGTGATGGCCAAAGATTTGGACGTGCCGGTTGTCTGCCTGAGCCAGCTGAACCGTGCCCTGGAAGCGCGTACCATGAAAGCGCCGACTTTGGCCGATTTACGGGACAGCGGAAGCATTGAGCAGGATGCGGACATGATCGCGTTTGTTTACCGGCCGGAATATCATCTGGCGCAAGCAGAGCCCGATGACAAAATGTCGGCAGAGTATTCCCGATGGCTTGGAACCATGGAGAAAGTACGCGGTAAAGGTGTTTTTATCGTAGCAAAAAATCGACGTGGAGAGTTAGCTAACATCGAACTGAAGTTTAATGGTTATCAATACAGATTTACGGAGGCGGCATGACAAAAACGGAAGAAGATAATTTCAAATCTCTTGGGGAAGTCTTGGGAAATGTTTTGGAGAAAATTAAACCGACGGGGCGAAGAAAGTAGGTGCGTGATGGTTGATTATATAAACAAACAAGATTGTGAATGTTTGGGGTTCATCCGTCTTCAGGATGGAACGTTATATCGGCAGAGTGTACTTGAGAAATATAAATCCAAAGGTTGGTTATCTTTTGGGGATTCCAGATATTCTGAGGATGATCGTATGAAAGCAGGCTGCCGGATTGCTCAAGATTATTATCACGGCCGTTTTGTAGCTGAAGGTATCATTGATTACACCAAGCCCCGGGTCGATAATTCTGTACGCAATGAATTGTCTCCGGCTGTTTTGGATGCGCGTACGAGATTTATCAAAGCAATATCGTGTTTGGATAAGAAGCAGTCTTTTGTTATTAGGCAGATATGTTGTGAAAATGCGCCGATAAAAATTCCCAACATCCGAAAAGACCAGTATATCCATGATTTGGAATTGTTGAAAGAAACCGTTTGCCGAGGATTGGATTGTCTGATTGAACACTACTGGGGAAAACTCAAAGTTCCCCGACCGCAGATTGTTGGGATGGCAACTGTTGGTTTTTGGGATGATATTGAAAATTATTATAAGGAGATGAGAAAATAACTGATTCTTTAACAGTTGCCGATCGTTTCGGAAAGCGGCATTGTGATGTGTTGCGCTCTATTAAGTTGTTGAAATGTAGTAAAGATTTTAACGCACGCAATTTTGCGTCCGTTGAATATAAAGACCAAAAAGGCGAAAAAAGAACTTATTACGATATGACACAAGACGGCTGGATGTTTCTCGTTATGGGTTTTACCGGAGAAAAAGCCGCAGAATGGAAAGAAAAGTTTATTGTCGCTTTTAGAGCTATGGAAGCGGAACTGCGCAAACGTCAGGACAAGCCGGTCATCGTTTCCGAGCACACCCGGTCGCTGCCTTCCGGCAAAAAGGAGATTGTCCTTTCCGCAAAAGCCAGAGAGGAAATCGGCGGAATTACCAAGGCTGTCGTCGGCAAGGCTCTTGAGGGGTGCAAAGTCATTGAGTATGTCAACCCGATTAAAAACATCTTAAGCGACGACTTGTTGACCGAATCGAGCTTAACCCCGATGGAGATTGAAACGCATCTCGGCCATCTGCTGACGGGGCTCTGGGATTACAAGAAGTCAAGCGCGGATATGTACAAGCTTTATCGTTTGCTTGAGGCCTGCAAGGGGCTTGCCTGCCGTTATTACAGCTATGCCAGCCATTTACAGGGGCACGTCGATTTTTGCGAACATTACCGCGGCAAGAATGCCAAGTATTTTGAAATGAACACCGACGCGCTTTATGCAACCGTTCGCGGAATGCTTGATACAAAAATAGAACTGTCAGCGTTGTAATGAGAACCGTTTTAGAGTTCGCGGCATATTTCCTGACTTTATGGATTATGCCGTGTTTCTCTTTTGGTAAAATGTGAGGATCATTTTGCAAATATTAATTTTTATTGGGTTTAAATGAGTCGTTTTTTTACATGTTTTTATGCCTTATATTTTTTTATCGACTGACTTGAAAATGTTGATTATCAAGGGATGAAAAAAATCTGTTGCGAATTATATTTTTATAGTGTATCAAAAAAATAGTTATTTCTTCTGGGTGTAACCATGACAAACAATAAGCAAAAAGAGTGCGATTTAAATTTGATCTATCCGAATTATGATTTGGTAAGAGAACAAGTTAAAAAAGTACGGGAAAAAAATTATATTTATTCTGCTCCGGTGAATGCGAAAGAAATTGCGCAAAGAGAGGGATTACAGGTCTTTTTTGCAAAGTTTGGAGAAAAGTTTAAAGAGATTAATGGTTTCATAGATTTTGATGAAAAAGTTATGATTGTTAATTCAGAAAGAAAACCATATGTGCAAAATTTTACGATTGCTCATGAATTAGGTCATTGGCTTCTCCATAAAGATAGACGTGATGAATATGAGTTGAAATTAAGTCGTCCAAATGGAGGAGAAGATGACCCAATGGAAAAAGAAGCAAATACTTTTGCAGCAGAACTGTTAGTTCCATTTAAAGAATTGTTAGAATATAAGAAAAAAGGTGTTTCTAATAAAGAATTGGCTAAAATGTTTTTTGTTTCCGAAAGAGTAATTGAACATAGATTGGAAAATTGCATTGGTTGATACTTCGAATAATGATAGTGTAATTAAAAGTATTTTGAATACAATTAATGTTCAAGATAGCGGCTTTTCAAATGATAGTTATGAAAGAGCTTATGAAAAAAGTGTCGTGGAAGCTGAAAATGTAAAAGATGCTATGGCAAAAGGCGCTATCCGTTATATACATCACGCAACTTGTATTGCAATAGTATTATCGTATTTATTTGGGGCTGGATTAATAACTTTAGCAGTTTTATGGATATGGTTAAGTTTTCAACCCATCTTTTGGCCTTTTTCTACAGTTGAGGCATCCGAAAATGCAAAAAAGTTTATAACTGAAATTGAAAATTTCTTTAGTATGGTTGTTCCTCCGATTATTGCCTTTATTGTTGGTTATATTTCTAAGCCAAATAAAAAATGTCAGGAATAAAATTTTAAATTCTATTATTTTTTATAAAAAAATAAAGGGTAAAAATAGGAAAAAGATAAAAAATAATTGAAAATACTTATTGACAAGTTTTCGAAAACTTTGTATAATTTTATTCATAATCGGCAACTGAACCTAAAGGTTGTCACAGTTTACCTTTTCAGTTGTTGATTGAGAACATCCTGACGGTCGTTTCTTGAAACGGCCGTTTTTTTATGGCAATAATCCGGTACCAATCGGAAAATTGCCGCAGCTTCGTTTTGCTGCTTTTCTTTCCCGATGCCATGGCATCTCCCCTCTGTTCACGGCATCGGGTTTTTTTATTTTCCCGAGAGTGGTTTTCTGTTTCCTTAGCCGCTCTTCGGGATTTTATGAAAGTTTATCTGATGGATTTAACGGTTAAACAGGAAAATTTTTGTCAAGGGGTGGCCAAAGGTCTCACTTACTCTGATGCTTATCGGCAGGCTTATAATGCGTCAAAGATGAAAATGGAGACGATCAATCGCAAAGCAGTGGAACTGATGAGCAACGGCAAGGTCGCGGCAAGGGTAGAGGAATTAAAAAGACGAGCACTTCAACGTTATGATTTAACCGTTGATGACATTGTTGAAGAGCTGGAAGATGCTCGTAAAATTGCCAGAGAATTAGGACAAAGTTCGGCGATGGTTTCCGCCTCAATGGGGAAGGCCAAGTTATTCGGTATGATTGTTGATAAGAAAGCGCGCACAGACAGCGAAGGCAATGATCTGGATGTGCCGATTGTTTCAAGCGCCGAACTGCTGGCTATTATGGAGAGACGTTTTGAACGAATCGACAAGGAAAAAACTTCAGGCTGATTTCTACAGCTTCTATCTTTTCATCAATGAAGACCTACGCGGTTCGGATGGATTCCGTACCGGAAAATGGGAAGAAGAACTGTGCGACTTCTTTCAGTATGAATTATATTACAGGTTCTTAAAAGGCGAACGCCCGATTGCGACGTCCGAAGAGCCGGTGCAGCACGGGAAGTCAACTAAACTGCGTATATTCACTGCTTGGCTGATAGGGCGTCACGGTGATTTGAAGTTTAACTTTTACACCAGCTCTGACGACCTCCGGGACAAAACACAGGCGGAGGTTTTGAACATTTTGCAGGGGGCACGTTATAAGTCGGTATTTGGCAACGTGATAAAGAAAGCCAATGCCTCAACCGTCTGGTTTAAGAAAGGCGGACAGATCGATTACAGGCTTATGGGTGAGGGAAATACCGGTTACCCGTCGCACATCTCAATTATTGACGATCCGTACAGAAACGCTGAGGATGCTTTGTCTCCCACTATTCGCGCCAAGGTAGAGAACCGGTTCCGCGGCGATATTATGAGCCGCCGGCAAAACAACACGATGGTTCTGGTGCTGCATTCCCGCTGGCATACTCAGGATCTGATCGGAATGCTTAAAACAGATCCTTATTTTAAGGATAAAATCATATCAAGCCGACATCCGGCGATAGATAAAAATGGCAACGCTCTTTTCCCGGAGTTCCGCAGCATTGATTTTTTGCGGGAACAGGAGAAAGCGCTCGGCTCAGCAAATTTTGCGGCGTTATATCAGCAGGAGCCGATTATTGAAGGCGGCAATCTGATAAAGATAAGCCAGATGCAGCGCTATGATATATGTCCGGCGCAGTTTGATAGCCTGTTTATCGTTGCCGATACGGCTTTTTCGGAGAAAAAATCTGCCGACAATTCGGCTTTCGGACTTTTCGGAACAAGAGGCAAAGACCTTTATATGTTGGACGGCTACTCGAAAAAAGTCATCTTCCCGGATTTAAGGCGGGATTTGAAGAGCTTTTTTGAGAAAGCCAAAACATATGCGAGCAGTCCGTTTTCCGCAATTTACATTGAAAACAAAGGTTCCGGCATATCTCTGATCCAGCAGTTGCGAGAAGAAGGCCTGCCGATAAGAGAGCTGCAGCCGACTGTTCACAATGCGGAACTGAAGAAAGACCAGGTTGCCGATAAGTATTTGAGGTTTAACGAGGTGGCCGCCGATTTGGAAAGCGGCTATTTTCATATCCCGGCATCCGCACCGTGGCTGCTTGAGTTCTTGAGCGAGTGTGAGGCGTTCACCGGGGGAAAACAGGATGCGCACGACGACTATTGCGATGTTCTGATCTATGCTTTGAAAATCAGGCGCAAAGCTCAAACTCCTGACTGGGGCGAGCTGATGCGCATAATGGGGTAGATTTATGTTTCGTTTTTTCAAAAGAAAACAGGAAAAAAAAGCGGCCGACAATTTCGCTCTTCTTGCCAATATGTTAAAAGAAGAACAGGCGGCATCCATATCCGAGCCGTGGACATTGGCAAAAGCACGCCTTGAGGGCGGCGCGAAAGACGCCGGAGCCGGTAAAGGGCTGAGGATGTATAATGCCCACTTGTCCCGGCTGCAAAATCAATGGATCAACCCCTTGCAGTCGGTCAATTCCGGTTACGGCACCGCGCACGCATCATTGTTTTTGTATCAGCCGGTTAACTATTATGAGTGCTACTCACTGGCGCAAGATCCGTTGTTCGCCAAAGTTTTTAATGCTTTAAGCGAAACACCGTTTGCCAAAGGCGGAGAGCTGGCAGGCGTTGCCCCGGAGCAAAAGGACACAATCGAAAAACAGGCGGCAGAATTTGACGTATGGCAGCATCTTCGCGCCGCGGTGCGGTCAAATTATGTCACCGGAGGTTGTCTGCTTTATATGGATTTCGGTCTTGCCGGCGAAGAGCTGACGCAGCCGCTCGATTTGCGCAACATGGATATGCGGCGTTTTCGCGGCTTCCGCCACATTGACCCAATTAATTGTGTCGCAGTGCAGGTTAATACCGTAAACCCCGCCGCGGGCGATTACATGGAGCCTTCTGTTTGGTATGTTATCGGGCTGGGGGCGGTTCATAGAAGCCATTTTCTTAAGTTTGAAGCGAACATCCCGGAATTGCCGATGCGTCCTCTGACGTTGTATTTCGGTATGCCGTTGACTCAGCTCATCAAACAGGACGTCGCAAACTCAAACTTGGCAAGTCAGGGACTGGCAAACTTGATGAACCGTTTTCGGTTTACTTACCTGAAGGCTGATGAGAGTTCTTTTACAACCGAAAATGCAAAATGTTTTAAAGACAGGCTGAACTTCATGTCGTTTGTTCAGGACAACTTCGGTGTTTGTCCGATTAAAACGACAGAAGACGTTATACAGCTGACAACCAGTCTTGCCGGTATGGCTGAAAACGTCGAGATGTTTTATCTGCTGGTGTCTGCCAAAACGGATATTCCCTACACCGAACTGATGGGAAAATCCGCCGAAGGCATGAATGCCACCGGTTCGGGTGACCGCCGTAAATGGTATGACAAATGCCGCTGCATTCAGGAATCGGTCAAAGACAACCTGTTGGTTATGTATGGTATCATTGCCGGCATGAACGACGGGAAGTTTGTAAAATTTACGGATTTTACCTTTAACCCGTTGGAAGAGGCAACCGAAAAGGAGCTTGCGGAAAACATCAAAGCCTACACGGAGGTGGCAGGCGCTCTTGTCAGCCTTGGCGCAAAGCAGGATGAAGTTTTTGAATGGTTAAAACAGTTTAAGCAGTTTAACCTTGATGGATTGTCCTTTGATACCGAAACGGACGGATTGGGTGCATACGACAATATTACGGACGAGGTTTTGAGTGAATTTCAGGCTATGAACTGGGTTGAAAACCCAGAACGCTGGATCACCATGAAGAGCCAACCTGTTCCGGTTGAAAAAGGGCAGAGTTCAAAAGACGCAGCAAAGAGGTTTTTGGAGGAAAAAGGACGGAAGTTAAAAGACAGAGATGAAGGAAGTGAAGAGAGTTATACGGGAAAGGCAAAATCATTTGAAAGTACTGAAGAAATAGAAAAGTTTTTCGGAGAAAGTGGGGCGCCGCTTCTAGAAAGGAGAAAAAATCCTGCTCAACAATGGCAATTCTCTTTATCTGCAACACAGAAAAAATATATACATGATTATACAGCAGATATGTATGGTGATATAAATAATTATCTGAGAGGTAGGGAGTATGGAAAATCTTATAATGTAAAAGAAGCTGTTGAAAATTTAGATAAAGCTATTGAAGATTTTCCTTTGTCTGAGGATATAAGAGTTTTCCGAGCCATTAATCCTGATGCTTTTAAAGGTAAAGACCTGAAAAAACTAATAGGAGAGAGATATACTGATAAAGGATATATGTCTTCCTCTCCTTATTTATACTCAACAGGTGTAAATAAGGATTTAGTTTTTGATATAGTTGTTCCTAAAGGTAAAGGAAGAGGGGCTTGGGTTAATGGTTTGAGTGGATTTAAAGGCAAAGAATATGAGTTTTTACTAAAAAGAGGTGGTAATTTTGTAATTACTGACTATTATGAAAAAGATGGTAAGAAATTTTTAAAAATGGAGATGATTGCTGATGACTAAAGATGAAGAAAATAGAAGTAAATCTTTGGAACGGTTTGTAACTCAACCGGGTGATTTCATTTTAACAAGAAACGGTATTGAAACTAAAATTGAAGATTTACCCGAAAAAAAAGAAGATAATAAAAAGCAAGAGTTTCGGGAGAAAAAAATTCGGTTGTGTTATTAGAAGTAGCAGACAATAAAGATAATTTTGAAATAGTACATTTCCATTGGGCAAAGAACAAGCAGCGCCGTACTTTAGAAAAGAAAGCTGAAAGGATAAAAGAAAAAAGCTAGATTGGGAGGACGGCCAACCCCATTTAAGGGAATCCCTCCATCGTAATAGCTTTGTAAGCTACCCGGCAGGCGAGGCCGAATTTTCTGCAGTTCAATCTAGCTTTGATATATTTATATTACCACAAAAAATGGGAAAAGGCAATAAAACAATGTATAAAAATAAAAGCCGGTAATTCTAGGACTTTTGCAGAACTAAGCTGCAACCCTCGGAACAATACCGACTTTATGTATTTATAATACCCCAAAAAACGAAAAAAGGCAAGCGGATAATGCAAAAACAAAACGCACGGGCAAGAGCGGCGGGCGGGTTCAAGGTAATGGATGACATTGCCAAAAACAAGCACGCTGACGTATATTACCGCAAAGCGATTGAGGCGGAGACGGAAAAAATGCTCTCCGCCTTATTTGCGAGCCTGGAAGACGTCTACACCACCGTTCGTATGGAAAATGCCGCGCCTCAGGGGAAAAAGCCGACTGTCCGCAATGTGGAAAAGCTGATTTCATGGTATAAAGGAGAATATCTCGGGCGGTTTTTGCGCAATGCCGAGAAGATTGTACAAAAATTTGTACGTCTTGTCAGGCGGGGCGCAAAATCTTCCCTTGCACGGGTTATGCGCGAGATGTACGGCGACAGTTTTACCCTTAATTTTGACAGCAAAGAGGTTGAAGAAACCATCCGGCTGATTATCCGCCGCAATGTCGGGTTAATTCAAAACACGACGCTTCAAACCTTAAACAACGTTGAAAACATCGTTTATGACGGCATGACAACGGGACAACGTTGGGAAACGATTGCCAAAGACCTTAAAACTCAGTCCCACATTGCCAAAGACCGGATAAAGAGGATTGCCCGCGACCAGACGGCAAAAGCGAATGCGGCGTTTAACGAGCAAGCGCAGGCTGCGGCGGGAGTGAAGTTCTTTATGTGGTCAACCGCGCATGACGAACGTGTATCAACCGGCAAAGGCGGGCACAAACAGCTTGACGGCAAGATTTACAAATGGGGCGATTCCGAGCATTATCCGGTGATTGATGCCTACGGGCACCGTGGTCTTCCGGCAGAACGGCCGAACTGCCGCTGTATTGCGCGTTCAATTCTTGTTGCACCCGATTATGAGGCTAAGAGACTTTCTGACGGCTCATATGAAATAATCAAAGGCAGAATTTAATGGTACATCTTTTGACTTACACAACCCGTCTCAGCAATGAGAGCGGGCACCGACATATGGATGAAAACGGGTATCTCTTCGTTGACGAAAGCCCGATTTTGCGGTCAGGGATACTTGAATATCTGGGCAAAGAGCTGATAGATGGCGGCAGTCCGGATGTTGACGGAGAAGAGATAGACCCGGACAAGATTTATAAAGTTTATATTTCTCCCATTGAGCTGGCCAAGGGGGCAGAGAGTTTCAAGCTTCTGCCTCTGGTCAACGGGCATGAGTGGCTTGGCATGGACGGCGAAGACGCCAAAGGCCGGCAGGAAGGCTCAACGGGAGAGCGCGCGGAAATCAAGGGGGATAAGCTTTTTGTCCCCCTTAAATTTACCGGCGACGGAATTCTTGCCGACTTAAAAGACGGCAAAGAAGAGCTATCGGCGAGCTATACCAATAAATTGAGCAAATCGGATACTTCCGATTATGACTTTGTGGCTTCCGATATTAAGGGCAATCACATAGCCCTCGTGGAACGGGGTCGGTGTGGCTCCGATGTGAGAGTGTTAAATAACAAAATGGAGAAATCACAAATGAAGTCTAAAAACGAAATGAAACTCGTTATTGACGGCAAGGAGATTGACCTCGGCAAATTTTTCGAGCAGGAAGCCGGAGAAGAAGCCCACGAGGGCACTGGCGCAATCACTGAAAGCGATAACGATTCTGTCGACAAAAGAAAGCTGATTGATGAAGTCGGCGGCATTTTGAAAGGAAAAGTCGACGAGGAACTCTGGCGCACCGTTATCGGCAAGCTGGAAAAGCTGGCCTACGACGGATCGGAAACATCCGAAAGCGACAATGAAGAACCGGAAAAACCGGAAGATCCTGCAATGGAAAACGAAGACGGCGAAGAGCTTAAAGCCTGTAAAGCGGCAAATTCCTTTGAAAAAATCTACACCAAGCTGTCAAACGCCTGGGCAAAAAAGGAAAAAGACAGAAACGCAGGCCTGAAACGTGCTTACAACGCCGCGAGTGCGGTTATCGGCGAGTTTAATCCGTTCGGCTTAACCGAACGCGAAATGCTGGTCAAGGCTCTCAATCATCAGGGAATTGAAACTGATAAAGAGAGTGTTCCGGAACTGTATGCCATGCTTAAGGTTTGCAACTCGCAGACTAAAGTGGATAACGGCTTTGATTATGGTGCCATTGGTTCCGACGAAATTGAAATCAACATTTAAGAGGAAAAAGAAATGCAGAGTCAAGTATATATCAATCAGGCCTTAGGCCAGCCGGGGACAATTTCCCGTCTTAATCCGATTGACAAGATTCCGGTTGTGGCTGAGGGCAGCGCAGTTGTTGCCGGCGGGTTTGTTTTTGAAGGCACGGATCCGGAAACTCAGGTTATCGGCTGCAGCGCAACCACGGCTTCCAAAACGGCGGCCGATATTGCCGGCGTTGCCGTGCTGGAAGGTTTTCAGCTGGCGCTCGGCAATGTTACCGGGATGACCATTAACGAAGGACACGAACTGGCAAAAGTCCGCAAAGGTTATGTGTATGTTGTATCAAATACGGCATCAACTCACGGGCAGAACGTTATCGTTAACCCGTCGACCGGCGTTATCGAAACCCAGAACATAACCTATACCACGACCGTTTCCGGAAGTTCTTTGGAAACCACAAGCGATATCAAATCCGGCTTTATCGATACCGGCTGGCTTGTGGAAACCGGGGGCGCTGCCGGTCAGGTTTGCGAAATCTATAAAATTTAATGAGGAAAACCATGAGTAAATATAAAGTCAACAACGGCGTGTCCATCAACCACGCCAGCAACCGAGATTTCTTAAAGGCGATGATGTCAAAAGGCATTATCGGCGTTGACAATGCCGCTGCCCCGGTCATCACCGCGCCCAACATCAACGCTCCCCTCGGTGCGCTTAACTACATTCGCCCACAGGCGATTGAGATTCTGACCGCGCCGCGTGTATCCGACGAGCTGGCTTCGCCGCAGAAAAACGGTACCTGGGGCGATGAATCGGTAACTATCAAGCTGAAAGAATATAAAGGTGCCACCCGTCCCGATGACGGACTGACCTCTGACGGTTTGCAGCAGAAGACGAACTATAAGCCGGAGCTTCGCGGTATCTATTACTATACCACGGGCTGGATGTCGAACGACAGACAGGAAGCCGCTTCCGGCGCTTTTGCGGAAAACTATCGTGCAGATCAGGCGGAAGGCGCTATGCGCACCATGGCGATTGACCGCAACAACTTCTTCTTTTCCGGCGTTTCCTACAAAGGTTTGACCGTTTCGGTCTACGGGCTTTTGAACGAACCGAGCCTGCCGGCTTATGAAACCGTTCCCAACAACGCGGAAGGCAATTCGACCTACTGGTCTAATAAGGCTCCGGAAGAAATTGCCAACGATGTTGTGGCCGGTATCAATCAGCTTTATGTCCAGTCCAACGGTATTGTTCAGGATGAGCTGAAAAACGGCGAAATCATTTTGGCCGTTGCCACCGGTTCTCTCGGCAACCTTGACCGTACCAACACTTACGGTAAATCGGCACGGGCAATGCTGAAGGAAACCTACGGCGAGAAACTGAAGATTGTTGCCGTTCCGCAGTTTAACAATGCCGACAGCAATTCGGACGTCTTCTATATCATCTTCAACATGGGCGGCAGCATTGCAACGCTGCTGAACTCCTATGTTGAGATGGCAAAAGCTTATCCGATCTTCCAGAAGGACAGCGTTGTTTCGCAGAAGATCAGTGCGGCCACTTCCGGCTGTATTGTCCAGTATCCGTGGGCGGTTGTTCGTTACAACGGCATCGGCAAAACGGTTATTGCTGCTTAAAAACAGGGAGGGCAAACCCCTCCCTTAACTTTTAAGGAGAAAAGAAAATGATGACGATTGTAAAAATGGGCACCAATCCGTCGGGGTTTCGTTTGTCTGGCGGAAAGTTCATAAATTTGAATGTTTTTCCAGCGGTAAACGATTTGGAAGACGGCGATTTTGAACTGCTGATGAAAGAATATGGTCATTTTATCAAAGAACGCACCTATTCCGACAAAAACCTGACCGGTTGCTTTGTGATCCACGAAAAACGCGACTATGCTTCGGAAGCGGCGGAAGAAAACGGCGGGGAGAACAAAGACGGTTCCGCGCCGATAGAAGTTCCCGTGCCGATAGAAGCTGCGGAAGGAAACAAGGGTAAAAGAAAAGGCAAAGAGAAATGATAATCACCGTTGACAATGACACGTTTCGCAAATGGTTTCCTTATTTCAAAGATGCCGCTGACGAGAGCATACAGGCATCTTATGAGGGCGCAGGCAGTCTGATAGCGCTTGAAACCGGTGTTATCTGCCTGAGCGCAAAAAGCCAGATGCGTGGCGTGTATCTGGCAACGGCTCATTTGCTTTATCTTTCAATGAATCCGGACAAGGCGGCGTCGGCCAACCTGTCGAGTGCGTCTGAGGGCAGCGTTTCAGCATCGTTTCAGCTTTATTCCGACCCGTGGCGGCGATATTTGAGCCTGTCGCCTTATGGGACAGAGCTTTTGGCGTTGTTGTCGACGGTTCAGCCGCCGTTGCCCGAAAAACCGATTAATGTTTTACCTTATTATAATTCGGTAGGTTTCAGATGATTAAAATAAAAACCGATTTCCGGGCTGTCAATCGTATGCTGAAAGGCTTGAAAAAAGAGCTCGGTAAAGGCAAAAACGGTGCCAAAGCCGGTTATGTGAAGGGGCAGCCGAGAAAACCGGGCGACGGTGAAACATCCGCCCCGGCAACAATGGACGAAGTCGCGCTTTTTAACGAGTTTGGCACGGCAACTATCCCGCCGCGTCCGTTTTTACGAAACGCGCAGAAAAAAGCGGCCGAGAGGGGCGGGGAGATTGTTCAGTCCGGCCTTAACGCCGGTTTGTCGATGGGCGCGATTATGAAGAACGTCGCTGAGGGTTTGCAAGATTTGATTGTTGAAAGTATTGAAGACAACATTCCGCCGCCGAATGCCGAATCGACGGTTGCCAAAAAAGGCAGCTCGCATACGTTAATTGATACCAGCCAGCTGCGTGCGTCAGTTCGGCGGGCGTCGATTGTCGACGGTAAAGAAAAGATGTTGGGAGAAAATTAAAAATGTCCTTAAACCTGCACAACATCGTCGGCGAGGCGTTGACGGTCGTCAACGACTGGCAGGATTTGGTGTTTACCAAAACTACGGTTGAGTGGCTGCCGTCTTCGCGTGAACCGGTCAAAACGCAAACCAAAATGCCGGTGCGCGGCAAAATTCAGCCGGCAAGCCTTCAGGAGCTGCGGGAAACCGGTTTTAATTTGCAGGAATACCAGTATTTCAAAGTCTTTATTACCGGCGATCCGACGCAGCTGGACAGGCTCCGGCAGTTCGGTTCTGATACTTTTACTTGTCAAGGATATACCTATCAGGTTGTTGCCAAAGAGGCATGGGACGATGCCGGCTGGCGTGAGGCTTACGCTTACCGGGTGGATTATGAGGGAGAAAATGACGGAAACGCAAATTTATGATTACCTGCAAAGCCTGATGCCAAGTTTGCAGTTCGTCAATCCTTATACGGATTCCGTACCGCTGCCAAAAAAAGGCGATTTTGCCACTTTTAATATCTTAAGTGTTGAGGACAGAGGCTGGAGCCAAGACCGGCAGACGGGATATGACGCGGAAACGGGAACGGTCGGGGTTGCCTGGGACGTGCAGCGGATTTACCGGGTGCAGATTGACTTTTACGGGGAAAACGCTTTTTACAACGCGACCGTGTTCAAACAGACGCTTCAGGTCAATCTGGCGCAGAAATACGGGCCGGCGGACTTAAAACAGCTTTCTCCCATCCGCAACCTAAGCTTTTTGCAGGAAAACAAACAATGGCTAAGGCGATACAATTTTGACGCCGAGGTCTTTATAGTCGATACGGTGGAGCAAACTTCGCCGGTTATTGAAACCGCCACGGTCAAAATCGTAAACCGCGGCAATAACGCTTAACAAAAGGAAGAAAAAGAATGAGTTTACCTTTTTATAAATTTGTACCGATTACCGGCTCGGTTGTTGCGCCTGCGTTTACGACCGAAAAAAAGCACGCTCTTTTGGCGACAACCAACTCGCTGATTTCAAGCGGCGACAAATATCTGGTCTATTCCGGCATGTCGGCATTAACTAACTTTGCCGCCGAACTTGGTTCTGAAGGTGCAGATTATCAGTTTGCGCAAAAGTATTTCGGCTTTCTTTCAAAATCAGGTTACGGCGTACAGAAACTTCTGGTTGCCCGCTGGTATAAAGAAGCGGCGGCGGCTTTTATTAAAGGTTCCAAGCCCGAACCGGTGGCAACCTTAAAAGCCGTCAGTAACGGCTCTTTCGGTATTACGCTTGACAGTCAGCAGTTTGAGGTAGTTGTCGATTTCAGTTCAATCACCAGCTATTCTGATGCCGCTACTGTCATTCAGACCGCTATTCGGGCCAATTCCGGCGGCGGCGAGGCCTATACGGCGGCAACTGTTGACTACAACACAACGGTCAATGCTTTTATTATCAATTCCGGTTCAACCGGACAACAGTCTAGCGTCGGAACGGTAACGGCCGGAACAACCGGCACGGACGTCAGCGCGATGTTGGGGCTTTCCGATGCGGTATTGTCGCAAGGAGCCAATGCTGAAACCTACGCCGAATTTTGCGACCGTATGCTTCAGGCCAACAGCGGGGCTTTTTCCATTACCACCAACGAGGAGTTGGACGAAGACAGCATCACCGCTGCGGTTGCGTGGCTGCAGGGCGTCTTGGGCGGAGAACAGACGATTAATACACTGAACCGTCTTGTTTTCAACATTTCCGATCTGGAAACGGCCAAAGCGCTGCAATCTTCTCTTTCCTCGTTGTCCTATACCGGCTATGTCGTTTGTTACGATCCTAATAATGAGCTTGTACACGCGCTTGACTGCGCTATCTGCGCGGCGATTGATTTTAATGTGGCAAACGGGGCGATCAACTTCAATTTCCAGCCGGCAACCGGTTATACGCCGATTACGACACTTGGCACCGTTGTAGATTATCAGCAGGGCAAAACCAATATGAGCCTTGCCGAAGAACTGGACAGCCTTTGCATTTCCTATGTCTATTCGGTTGGCTTTGGCGAGCAAGAACAGGTTCTTTACGGCATGGGTTTGATGCAGGGCAGCTTCGGCACGGAAGACGTACAGGTCAATGAAAGCTGGCTTGAAAACGACCTGCAAACCCGTATCATGAACGGCTTTATCAGTCTTGAAAAGCTTAAACTTCAGGGAACGGATGCCCGCGACTTCATGGCCTCGATCATTGCGACGTCTTTTGAGCAGGGGCAGACAAACGGGGCTATTGCCTATAACGGAACTTTAAGCGATACCGACCGCAACAGCATTGTTACGGCAACCGGCAATTCGGCGGCGGCAGATTCCGTTGCGGACAACGGTTATTATTACCAGATTCAGGAACTGACAGCGGAAGACATTGCCGCGCGCCGGGTTCGCATTCTGGTCTGCTATCTCTGCGGCGGGGTGGTTAACAAAGTGGTAATTACCAACAGAATTTACGGAGCGTAAAAACATGACAGATATTTCAACCAACAAAGTCGGTTTTAAGAACTTAACTTATACGTTAACCGCGCTGCCTTTGGTTCCTTATATCAAACTTGAGGGGTTCGGTGCGGAAGGCGTACAGTGGGAACGCCCGCAGCCGGCAGTTGCCCGTCTGGGAGCGGATGCCAAAGGCGTCGTCAATCAAAAAGCGGTGATGTATGTTTGCACCATATCTCTGCTGCCGACGTCAAACTCAAGGCTGGCGCTTGACAACCTGATCAATTTGACAACTCCCAAGTACGGCAAGGATTTGTCCGATTATACGGTAGTTATGACGGTAACCAACAACACCACCGGAACCAAAACGGTCTATACCGGCGGCACCATCACCGAGGTGGACGGCGGCGATAACGCCAATTTGGACGACGGCCAGCAGGACAAAACCTATCAGTTCACCTTCTTTGACCGGGTAATTATGCCGGCCTAGGAAAAAGGAGTTGCCAAGCAATCCTTGACAACTCCCTTGTTCTCGTCTATCGTTTAACAGACAAGAAGATTCGGATCTTCCGAATGATAATAATAAATTTTATTATCATGACTTTCCTTTCAGCCCTTACGGGCGGTTGGAAAGGGGAAAACCCAAAACCTATTGACATTTTATGTAAAATAGGTTACCTTTAACTCATGAAGTGGTTAAAGGTGGGTTTAACCCCTTTCTGAGTTAACAAAACATCCAGTGCTGCAACACTGGATGTTTTTCTTATATAATAAACATTTTTTACGGTCAAGCTCTGCCGGCAATCGTCGGCGGGGCTTTTTTTGTCGGAGTTTTCAATGGAAACAATAAAAAAAATAACTATCAAAGATTTGGACGGGCAAAAGCTGACGTTTTCCGTCCGCCTTTTTGACGCGCTTGACGGTATTGATTTTGTCGACCGCTATGTCAGTTCCAAAGATAAATCAATCAAACCTTTTTTGACAGATCTGCTTCCGTTGGCGACGCTTTTGGATGCGAGCGGGCAAACCGCTGTTGACACGATGAGTCTGGAAAAAGTCAACACTTATTTCCAAAATCCGTTGGCGGTTATTGAATTGGGGCTTGCCATTTTGGAGCATCAAAAGGTTTTTATGAAAGAATCCGAAGTCTTCCGGCCGTTTCTCGCCATTCTCGAAAAGAAGTCGGCTTTTCCGATTTCGGATTCTCAAATTGCATAGGGAATATCTTAAAACCGGAAGTTTCAATAACCGAGTTAAAACAGATGGACTTAGGCGACCTGTATCTTGCCAATCTGGCCGCTTATGTCCGCGCACAAAACGAAATTGTAGCCTGTAACCGGGCAAAGGATAAAGCAAAATGATTGTCATTTCCATCAACACGGCCGCGTGTCTGATCAAAATTGACACGTGCTTTGCCACATTCAACGAATGGAAAGAGGAAAACCACCCGCGTGATGAAGAAGGCAAGTTTTCTTCAACCGGAGGCGGCAAAGCGAGCAAGAAAGAAGTTGCAAAAGTCGTCAAAAAAGGTAAAATTAAAAAAATACCCCGTCAGGGGATAAATCTTTCAAAACAAGAGTATGGCCTTTTACATCATTCTTTGAACGAATATGTATCTAATCATCAAGAAAAAATAGGGTCAATTATTACTTGGGAAGCGGATAATTATCTTTATACTGTTTTAATAGAGGACTATAATGAATACGTTCCACTTTTTAAAAAGGAAATTGATTGAATGATAAGCGAGAAATTAAAGAAGCAACTTCAAGAGGTTCACGCAAGAGAACAGGATTCTTTTCACACGGAAGAGCAATTTATTCGAGCTGTTTTTGCCGGTTGTGATACGGATGAAAAAAAACAAAAACTGTCCGGTATATTGGAAAAATGGGAGCTAACCGACAGTGATGTTTTGCTGGCCTCTTTGGATATATCCGAAGGTCTAGAACCAGAGATTGAAGAAGTTTCTTGATTTTTGTGAAAAATATGTATATTTTTTATATGAAAGGTTGTTAACACTTTATTAATATTTGGTTGATTTTTTTTGTTTTTTATGTATAATATACATAAAAAAGAGGGGAAGCATGTTTTCATCAAATAAAATATTGCAAGAAGTTTCTTATCTGCTGTCATTAAACGGCAATAGAATGAATTTGCTTAAACTGATGAAAGAACTTTATCTGATTGATCGCCTTTCTATTGAAGAAAGGGAATCGTCTGTTTCAGGTGATGTATTTTTCAGCATGAAGCATGGCCCGGTATTAAGCCAGACCCTTAATATGTGCTATGATTTACCGAATAATGAATGGGGTGAATATTTAGATCAGATCACAGCTCCGTTTTATCCTGATATTGCAGTAAAAAAGACAATAGAAACCGGTCTTTTGAGTGCGAAAGAAAAGGAATATATTGAAAAAGTTTCTGCTCAGTTTATGAACTATAGTCCTCGGCAATTAGAAGACTATACTCATAAGTTACCAGAGTGGGCTCCCTTAACATCAGGTAGAAAAAAAATAAGGTTTTCTGATATTATGCGAGCACTGGGAAGAAGTGAAAAAGAAATAGCCGAAGCCAAAGCAGAATACGAAGCGTTTAATTCTTTTTGTGAGTAGGCAGCTAAATGGATTACAAAGGTTATTGTCTTTGGGCTTCGGATGTTCCTGCTATAGGAGTTCCTCATTATGTTATTGTTTCTTCGGGAAGGGATGATGACGACAATTATTTAATTGTAGCAATATCTTCAATAAAATATAAGCCGGATGGGACGCCGCGTTATTTTGATGAATCTTGTGTGATAAATGTTGATGATTTGAAAGATGAAAACGGTAATAATATCTTAAATAAGCCGTCTTTTGCCCGTTATCAGTATTCATGTGTAAAAAGCGGTAAAGAACTGTTGCAAAAACAAATAAGCCGTGGCTATTCTTGCAAATGTAAAGTAAGCGAGGAATTGCTGAGGCGTATCCAAAAAGGCGCCATGATTTCAAAAGATTTGCCTGACGACTATAAAAGGTTTTTTGCTTACTTTTAACAGCTTGAACTTTTTAGTATAATCAGCCTTCAAGTTTTTCCCTTGGGGGCTTTTTTAATGGAAAAATAAAATGAGTATGTTTTCTGATGCCATTATCAACATTTGGCTGAACGTTGGAGATGCCAAAAAACAGCTTGACGGGTTGCAGGGGGCTTTTGCCAAAACCGCGGACAAGATCCAGAACAATTTTATTGCCAAGCTGGGCGGGCTGGCTCTGGGCGGCGTCGGTATCAAAGGTTTGACCAATGTTTATGACGAGGCGTTAAAAATACAAAATCTGGCCGAGAGCTGGAATTTGCCGGTTGAAAAGGTAAGCGCTTTTACCAATGCTTTTTCGCTTTTGGGCGGCAGTACGGACGATGCTTTGAATACTGTAAACAGTTTGCAACAGGCAGCTAATCAACTTAGTTTTCACTCTAGCGGACCATTTCGTGAACTTTCTGCGGTTATTCGCCAAAATCTCTTCAAAAAAGATTATCAGGGAGCGATAGAAGCTATACGTCGGGAATACTCACGTTTGAGTAAAGAGCCGGGACGTAATGGGCAAAAAGAACTCCTGAATATGCTGGGCATTGACAACCTGCCGTTTATGCGGATGTTGAAACTGACAGACGCCGAATATGCCGAAACCAATAAAAAAGCGCAGGAGTTCGGCGTTTTGACTGAGAAAGCGACGCAGTCTCTCAGGAGTATGGAAATCTCTCTTTCCACCATCAGGCAGGCGCTAAAAGCGGTTTCTTATCCGGTCTTGGAAAAGCTGGCGCCGGTTTTGGATAAAATCAGCGCCGGGATGGAGCGTGTCGCTTTTCTTTCTCCGGAGGTTAAAACCGGCATTGTCGGCATTTTGGGTGCGGTAACGCTGCTTTCGCCGGCCTTAAGAACCGCAGGCTTTTTGTTCGGTTCGGTTTTCTCGTTTTCAACGGTAGGCATTACGGCCGCCGCCGGTGCGGCTTATCTCCTGTGGCAAAACTGGGATAAGGTCAGTCAGGCTTTTAAGGATTATCTGTCGGAAAGCCCGCGGCTGAAAGATGCTTTGGAAGTTGTCGGCGAAGGCTTCCGGGCAATCGGTAATGGCATAAAGTGGCTGGCGGACAATTTTAACAGCTGGTTTCCTTATTTCATCGACGGAATAAACGAGATTTTAACGTTTCCGAAGTGGCTCCTTTCGTTATTTGCTAAGGCTCAGGACGGATCTCAAGCTCTAGGTGGCGCTCTTGCCGGGTTTGTTTCTGGTGAGGGAATTATGGAAGGTGCCCGCATAGGTATGAGTCATGATGCCCCCAACTATCAGCCGAGTTTGGCACAAACAAGGATAAACAACGCCGCGACCAACGACAACAGCCGCAACGTCACGGTCTATGTCGGTTCGGCTGTTTTGCCGAATGTTTCCGATTCACGGCAGTTTGTGCGGGATATGGAGCGGATGGGGAACCGCGGGTTGCCGTCGGTGGCGCAGAACAACGCCGGAGGAGTGATGTTATAATGGAACTCAACTTTTTAAGCAGCATTACCGATAAGCTGGCTAACTCGACCTACAGTATCTATGGAACAGACGAGAAAGGCGACCGCAAGATTTATCTGGAGTTTGATTCGATTTTGGAATGTTCCTACAACGGTTCGGCCACGGTTACGCAGTATCCGGCAGAATCGGGTATAAACATAACCGATTACAAATATTCAAACCCCGATCAGATCACCTTAAAAGGCATTATATCCAAAAACGGCACTGTCGGACTTGGGGCACTGAATATTAATTATTCTATCTTCGGACAGGACAAAGTCAGCCTGATTGAAACCACCCGCCAGCAGCTGAACGAACTATGCCGGCAAATGAAGAGAGTAAACATCCAGACCCGCAATTCGGGGTTGAGGACGAGCTTTACTTTGTCTGGTTTTGAAATCACGGAAACGCCGGACAATTATAATCTTCTGGAAGCGGACATGACTTTTGACGAGGTTCTTTTGTTCGGTACGGACGGAAAACTTAACCGCAGCGCCTCCGACGAAGACACGCAGGACGGTGGCATTGTCCAGACTTTGGCAACAGACATAAAGGCATGGTGGAACTCATGACAAGAACGGCAATCAACCTGATAAACGAACCGAACAGCAAAGTTTCGGCCAACATTACCGACGCGGCGGGAGAAATCCACACGGTCAATGTGGCGCTCCGCACCATGACGGACGGTTCTCTGATTATGGATTTGACGATTGACGGCGAAGTGCAGTTTTACGGTCGCCGCTGTATCAATCGGATGCCGTTGATGCTCTCGCAGGTCATTTCCGGCAACTTTTATTTTTACGACCTATATGGCAACAGCGATCCCGAATATTCGGGATTCAACAGCCGCTATCAACTGATTTATGATACGGATTTCAATCTACAATGAACTGGCGAACAAGGAAATTAACAGCGAGTTTGTATTATGACGGCGTTTTGAAAAACACGCTCACGGAAGAACTCGCCTTTACTTTCAATACTTCTGAGGCGGTGAGCGGCGCCTTAAACGAAGCAAACGTGGTGATAAGCGGGTTAAAAACCGATACCATGTTCAGCTTAGCAACGTCTAATACGCAATGGGTCAAAAACTGGGTGCAAAACCGTCTGGTGATAGAGGCCGGATATGAGGGTAGCAACAAAGGCGTTGTTTTTGACGGGACGATTATGGAAGCAAGGCCGGATTTAAGCAAGGCCGATTATCGGCTGGTTATGTTTCAATTCCGATGGTTGTGTAAGTAATGACATTTTTGTTTCCTTTGATGTTAAATGTTAATTATTTTCATTGTCCTCGATATATTTCTCCGCGGCGTCGTGGTCGTCGAAGATTTTGAAGAACTTTCCCGCAGGGGCTTCGCCGTTAAACTCTTTTATCTGCCAGCCCCATGCTTCTTTGATAACAATGTATTTCATCTCTTTTCCTTTCCTTTTTTATAAAATTAACATTGCGGCAAAACTCAGGCCCAGAACAAAAGCGATCAGAATATCGCCGGCGTTAAGCTTACGGGCAGGGGCTTTATAATTTGTCCCGAAGCGGGCTTCCAACCTGTCCATTTGCGTGTCGGTTATCCGTGAAAGAAAGCGGCAATTGGTTGGCTTCACATTGGAAGGCAGGTGCGTGATGGTGTGGGTATTAGATGAGGGGAAGTTTAAGGATGATTAAAGCAACAGGAACGGCTGACGGATATATCACGCCGATTGAAGCCAAAAGAAAGGGTTTGATAAAAAAGGACGGAGTTTATTACAAGCGCACGGTTTTGGAAAAATATCACGACAAGGGGTGGCTCGGGCAGGTGACCAGTAAATATTCCGACGATGACCGGATGGCTGCCGGGTTAAAACTGGCAGCGGATTTTCATAAAGCGGGCTATTCCGGTATTAATTGTGTCGATTACGAGAAGTCACGTGTTGAAAGTTCGCCGATGCCGGATCCGTCCCTGGCGGTATTGGATGCCCGCGATCGCTATGGCAAGGCGATAGCTTGTTTGACGCGGGAGGAAGTTTTTGCTGTGCGTACAGTCTGTTGTTTGGATGAGGAGATTAAAATTCCGCGTCTTCGGGACGACCAGTACAAAAACGATCTGGAACTGTTGAAACGGTATATCAGCACAGGCTTAAATCGGCTCTGTGAACACTATTGGGGAAAGATTCGGATGCCGCGGCCGCAAATTGTAGGTCAGGCTACGGTCAACTTTTGGGATAACATTGAAGATTATTATCAAACACTAAGAAAATGATTATTGATTTTTTAACTATTGCGGGGTAAGTTATAATTAGAGCTCAAAACTCTATCTATAACGGCATTTACGCCCCCGTCAGCGGTGATTTTTTATACCCGATTATTCCGGGGGTGCAGAGAATACAATAGCCTAATCATTTTGTTGACCTCGTTTTGTTATTCAACAATTTTCAGGCAAATAATCTCGCGTGATTATAGACACGTTTTGAGCCCCCGGAGCCTAGCCGGTCTAGGTAACTTCTCAAAAAAGGTCTATAATATGACAAATTCAATTTCAATTTACAATTTTAATCAAAATCAGGTAAGAACAACCCAAATTGACAATCAGCCGTATTTCAATCTCAATGATTGTTGCGAAGCTTTGGGTATTGCTCGCGGCTACAAGTCAGCCGTACGGCTGTCGGCGGATGGGGTACGCGAAACGTCCCTCATCGACAACCTTGGTCGTCAGCAGGTCGCCAAGTTTATCAACGAACCGAATCTCTACCGCCTGATATTCCGTAGCAACAAACCCCAAGCGCAAGCCTTTGCGGATTGGGTATACAATGAAGTTCTGCCCAGTATTCGTAAAACAGGCAGTTTTGGCGTGCCGACTGCTCCGTCGCTAACCCAAGACCGCGAAGCCTTAAAAGCCATCGGCGGAATCGTGAAAAAATGCACAGCAGTTGTGGTACGGGAAGAACTCGAATCCCGTGACCAGATTCGAGCAGAAAATATAGACTTAAAGAATCGGCTCAGGCAAATTCAGCTTTGGGCAAATGGTTTTCAATTATAAAAAAGTGCCCCGGTTTTCCGGGGCTTTTTGTGTGCTAAAAATAATCCTTGACAAGTTTTATAAAACCTTGTATGATTTCATTCATAATCGATAACTGTATCTAAAGGCGGTGCGGATTGCCTTTTCAGTTATCGACGAACATCCTTACGGTCGTTTTTTAACGGCCGTTTTTTTATGGCAGTAATCCGGCGCCAACCGGAAAATTGCCGAAACCGCAGCTTCGTTTTGCGGCCTTTCTTTTCCCGCTCTGCCGTGGTTCTCTTTCCTCACACCACGGCATCGGGTTTCGGAGATGATATGTTAGAACTTATTCAAGAGCTGATTGCTTTTAAGTATGCTTGCAAGCTTAAACATTGGCAGGCACGCAACTATGGACAGCATTTGCTTTATGACCGACTGATTGAAAATATCGACAAATGGGTCGATGATATTGCCGAAAAAATATTTATGGCATCCGGCGAGGCTGAACAGCTTGACTATAATATTCTAAGGCCAGAGCTGGTTAATACCGACCTAACCGAAAGTATCCGCCAACTCCTCGAAAAGATCGAACAGTTGAAGGCCGAGAACGCAGAACCAGAGGGTATACCGACATTGCTGGGTGACATCTCAAAAGACTTTTTAACCAAACTTGCTCTAGTGAGAATGGAAAATGCCGAATGAAGAAAATTTAGTGCCAAATTCAAAACGAACTCCGAGCGAACTCCGAAAAATGACTAAAAAAGGCGGAAAGAAATCCGGCGAGGTTCGTCGAGAGCGGAAAAAGTTCAAAGAAGCATTTTTGGCCGCCTTAGAGACAGGAAATACTCAAGATAATATTGTTACGGCAGTTTTTGAAAAAGCTTTAGCTGGTGATTTGAAGGCTGTAGAACTTATTCGTGATACTATTGGAGAAAAGCCGGTTGATAAACAAGCAACAACAGACAGCAACGGCAACGATATTGTTCCGCCGATTACATTAGAGATTATTCCAGTTGAGGTTGTTCATGATAAAACCTCTGAAACTTCCTAAAAAACTCTTATTCTTAGTAAATGAGAAGAAAAGGTTTAAGGTTGCTTATGGCGGCCGAGGTTCGGCCAAGTCCTGGAGTTATGCCAGAGCTTTGATTGTTAAAGCGGTGGAAAAGAAAATTCGTGTATTGTGTACGCGTAAGCTTCAGACTTCTATTGCTAATTCAGTGCACAAACTCTTGACAGACAGTATCTTTGATTTAGGGCTATTTGCTTATTTCAAAATCACCAAAGACAGCATTACCGGAATAAACGGCTCTGAGTTTTTTTTTAAGGGTTTACAGAACAATATCAATGAAATCAAATCCATTGAAGGCATAGATTATTGCTGGTGTGAAGAAGCGCAAGACATCAGCAATGAGTTGTGGAAAGTCCTGATCCCGACTATTCGTAAAGAAGGTTCTGAAATCTGGATTACATTTAACCCGGACAGGGAAGAAGATGCAACCTACCAGATGTTTGTTGTCCAAAAACGCCCCGACTGTATAGCGGTTAAAATCAATTATGACGAAAACCCTTGGTTCCCGGATGTTTTGCGTTCGGAAATGGAATATTGTCGAAGTGTAAATGTTGCTGACTATGAACATATCTGGTTAGGCAAAACCCGTGTCAATACCGATGCGCAGATATTCAAAGACCGTTATGAGATTGCCGATTTCGAATCCCCGGAAAATATAAGGTTTTTTCATGGCGCGGACTGGGGGTTTGCTAAAGACCCAACAACGCTTGTGCGCTGCTTTATTCTGAATGACTGTCTTTATGTGGATCAAGAGGCTTATGGTGTTGGGGTTGAGCTTGATGAAACGCCGCAGTTATTTGAGAGCATTAAAACATCTCGGAGTTTCCCGATTAAAGCGGATTGCGCCAGACCTGAAACGATTAGCTTTATGAGACGGAGAGGATTTAATATTTCTCCGGCTAAAAAGTGGCAAGGTTCAGTTGAAGACGGCTTGGCCGTATTAAAGAGCTTTCGCAAAATTGTTATTCATCCGCGGTGTAAGCATGCGGCTGACGAGTTCTGTCTTTATTCTTATAAGATAGATAAAAACAACGGCGACATTCTGCCGATTATTGAAGATAAGAACAACCACATAATTGACGCTCTGCGCTATAGCCTTGACGGCTATATTAAAGGACGCGGTCAAATGAATATCAACCCCGGATGGGAAAAAGATTTTATAAAACAATGGTAAAACAGCAGAAAAAATCAAAACAACCGATGAAAGTGCGGAATATTGAAGATTTGGGAATAAATACCCAAACTGGGGATATGCTAAGCCGTGCGCTCAAGATATACAACAGCCCAGCTACAAGCTATAAGCTACCGTTTACTTTGGGCAAGCCTCAGAATAACCCAACCGTGATGGCGATGGATGCCTGTATCAATCATATTATTGATATGTGCGCGCCCGAATGGCAGGCTTTGGCTGTTCCGCGTTTTTTGGGTTACCCGATGCTGTCTAACATCGCTCAGGATCCGCTTATTCGTTCCGGCATTGAAGTTATTGTCGATGATATGACCCGGAAGTTTATTGATCTGACTTCTAAAGGTGAGAACGACCTCAGCACCAGTATTGCCGAGCTTGAAAGCGATTTGCAGTCTTTCCGAATTAAGTCCATCTTTAACAGGGCACTTGCGACAACCGGATACCAGGGCGGGTGTTTAGTCTATGTTGATGTCGGTGAGCTTGACGACGAAGAGAAGAAAACACCTCTTTATCTTGATGCCGCTACCTTTAAGAAAGGCTCTTTCCGTGGTCTTAGAATAATTGAGCCGATCAATCTTTATCCGGGGCGCTATGATACTTTAGACCCGACTTCAGAAGATTATTTTAATCCGGAAACGTGGTTTGTATTAGGGAAAGAGTACCACAGAAGCCGTTTTTTGTACTTTGCCCAAAACGAAGTACCTTTAATCTTGAAGCCTCTGTATAACTTCTTTGGGATTTCATTGGCGCAACAGGTTTTAGAATATGTCCAGAATTTTACCGAGAACCGCCGGTCGGCACAAAGGTTGTTGAATAAGTTCAGTCTTACAATCTGGCGAACTGATATGTCGCAGTTTTTGTCAGGCGGGGACTGTAACAGTTTAACTCAGCGCGTTAAATACTTCAATGCCCAGCGTTCTAATGACGGTACGGTTCTTCTGGACAAAGAGACCGAGGAGATGGAGCAAATCAACACACCTTTGTCAGGGGTCACAGATATTGTTTCAATGTCCTTAGACCTCGCGCCGGTTATCTTAGGCATCAGCAAAGACAAATACTTTGGCGATTTACCTAAGGGCTTAAATGCCAGTTCAGAGGGAACCAACCGTATTTATTATGATAAAATCCAAAGCTTAAACGAAAAGATCTGCTACGACAATGTCGAAAAGGTCTTAAAGATTTTGCAGCTCAACCGCTATGGTGAGATTGACGACAATATTTCGTTTCAGTTCGCCCCACTCTGGGAAATGGATGAGCGCGAAAGAGCGGAGATAAACAAAGTCAAAGCCGATACGGCGGCAGTTTATCTCGACCGCGGTGCTTTGTCTGCGGAAGAAGTTCGCGGGGCTTTGGCTGATAATCCCGACAGCGGGTTCTCCAATATTGACGTTGACGACGTGCCGGAAACTGAAAGCTTTGCTGATGTTGATTTAGATGACAGGGATGAGGCTGGTTCTGTGTTTGATGAGGCTATGGACGAATGGGATGAAAGCAAACATCCGAGAGCTGAAAACGGTCAGTTCGGCAACGGAAATGGGAACAAGAAAGTGAATACTGAAGAAAAAATACGTAAGGTCAAAATAGATTTTTCTAAAGACAATATCTTGCCTGAACTTAATGAGGAAGATGTAGAAGAACTTGGAGTAAAAAGTAAGCCTGTTTTGCTTAAAAAGAGCATTATTGATCGAAATTTATCACAACACCCAGAAGTCAGCAAAGACGATTATGAAATGCTGATAGCTACTGCGCTATACAATGCCGACGCTATTATTCCAGGAAATGCAGAAAAACCTTATTATAATTTTATCGCTCGTGTTTCAGATAAAAAAAGTTCTGTTGTCTTGTTAGAAGTAGCAGATAATAAAGACAATTTTGAAATTGTACACCTTCATTGGGCTAAGGATAAACAGCGCAGGACTTTAGAACGTAAGGGAAATAAAATAAATAAAAGCTAAGTGGGAGGCCGGCCGGGTGCCCTCCATCGCAATACCTTAAAGGCAAGCAGCAGGTGAGGCCGAAAATTTCTGCAATTCACTTAGCTTCGATATCAATATAATACCTTGAATCCAAATAAAAAGCAAGTAAAAAGTCGATGGTAGAGAGAATTTATACACTTCGCCCCATTCGTCCGAATAAGGGGATTGAAATGGCGTATCGCAAAAAGCTGATGAAACTGATTGATGAGATGCAGAACTCGGTCAAATACTGGATTGAGGCGGAATACAAACGCCAAGAGCCTGTTATTATGGCCGATGACGCAACTCCGGCAGATGCCATGGCTCGGGCTTTACGTAAACGCTTTACTCAATGGCAGAGAAATTTCCGGCGGGAAGCTCGCAAACTTGCCGGATGGTTTGCAAGGTCAAATTATAAATATACCGAAAATGCTTTTAAGAGCAGTTGGAAAAGCTATAAGGAACAGAAGTTCAGGCAGAAGTTTGAAGAGGCAGGTTTTACCTTTGATCTCAAAATGACACTGGCAATGGAAAATGTCATGAAATCTTTTATTCATGAGAATGTTAATTTGATTAAATCAATTCCGGAGAAGTATTTTACCGAAGTTGAAGGGATGGTAATGCGGTCTGTTCGTTCAGGTCGTGATTTGGCTTATCTTTCGGATGAATTGGAACACCGTTAAACATGGCAACAACTCTTGACACATTGGTTGTAGAACTTTTTATGAACAGCTCAGCTTTTGCTGCGCAGAGTAAAGGCGTTGAAAAAGCTTTGAACGGCATCAAGACAGCAGCGCAGGCAACGGGTCTGGTTGTTGCAGCTATGTTTGTTAAAAGCGGTATCTCTCAATTTGTTTCTCAGGCTCAAGAACTAGGCAACCTCAGCCGTTCGGTTCGTGAAAATGCAGAGGACTTGCAGGCTTGGGGCGAAGCTGTCAAACGCGAAGGCGGTACGGTTGAGGGGTTTAACTCAACAGTTAAGAAGCTCAGCGATGATTTGATGTCTATTCCGTTGACCGGCGGCAATCGCTTTTTGCTTTTGGTCAAAGCAATGGCCAACATATCAAACTGTACAGTTCCCAATCTGGAAGAAATATTGAATTATTTGTTTCAGGAGAGGGGCAAAGTGTATGTCTTTGATACCGGTATCATGACAATGAAATATACTTTTGACTTTTATCTTGATGAGATGGAAAAGGCGATTCTTAACTTACCGGGTATTCCGCCTAAGCCCACAGGAGTTGGACTGACAATCGTTGAACTTCCGAAAAAACAGATATTTGGATTTAACAAAACAGGTTTTAAGCCGTTTAATCAAGCACCACTAAGGAGAAATTAATATGGAAAATTTGGAAAAACCCCAAGTTATCTCCGGGGCATTTGCTTATAATGGTCAAAAGAATGATATTCCGGATGCACCGACCGGAACAGCGCACGCCAGTATACAAGAGGGATTCCCTCCTATCACAATGATACCTCAAGAAGATGGCGGTGAAGCTCCGTATGGGCAAGATTTTAACGGACTGGGAAATTTACTTTCTCAGTTTTATTTTTTTACCCAGAACGGGGGTACTTACACATTCGACCCAGCTGTGGCGGAAGTGATCGGCGGTTATCCGGAAAACGCACTTTTATGGTACTATCCGGACGAAAACAATGTCACGGCCAAATGGTTGAGGTCAACTAAAGCCAATAATACAGATAACTTTATCACCAATCCGGAAGTGATCGGCACCAGCTGGGTCGAGCAAAACAACCAGCAGTCAATATTGCCGCCGACGTCAATTCTGACATTTGACCATCCTGTTGATTTCAGCGGGTTACTGCCGCTCAATTCGGCTCAATTCAAACAGGGCTACCTGATTGAAAACTGCGATACGAGCTATCCTGACTTCTGGGAAAAGATGCTGGAATATAAACGGCTCGGGGCATCAAATGCCGCTTATGCCCGTTATGCCAAGACTCAACAGCAATATACCGCGGAACTATCCGCTAACGGATTTTGCGGGTTCTATGTTATCGACGAAAGCGCAAAATCGGTTCGGCTGCCTTATCTGGGCGACGCTTATTTGCAGGGCGGCGCTTCTAACAGTATTGACCGGACGGCAGGGCTTCCGAGCATTCAGCATACACACAGACACCGCCATGATTTGCCGGGAGTTAATTCGAGCTGCGCCGGCGGCGGGCGTGTTCTTTATGTCTACGGTGCAAACGATTCGGGATCTGCGGAGCAGGGCTATCGCCAAAGTGCGTACGACAACACTCAGAATTCGGCAGTTTCGGCGATTTACGGCAAATCAGATACGGTACAAACAGACTCTGTCGGCGTATTTTTTTACATTGTTGTGGCCAATACGTGGAAAGATATTTCGATAGAGGATTTTACCGCTCGGCTGGATGCTGTTACCGAGCAAGCAATTGATCAGATCAACACTCTTGTCGCTTCGGCAACAACGGCGTTCAACACAAATGCAGATGAAAAGCAGGCGGCTGTTGACAGTTCTGCGTCGCAGGCGGAGGCTGCGGCCGGTGCGGCGAAGACTTCCGAAACAAATGCCAAAAGTTCGGAAACGGCGGCGTCCGCTTTGGCTGAGGCAGCTGCCTCTTCGGCGTCTTCGGCTTCGGAATCGAAGGAAGCGGCGGCAGCATCGGCTGTGTCCGCTTCGGGATCGGCGTCAAGTGCGGAAAGTTTCAAAACCGCGGCGGAAAAAAGCGCCGAGTTATCTGCTGCTTCCGCGGACGCTTCCGAGGTTTCCGCTCAGACGGCCGCGCACCAAGCCGGTCAGGCAGGAGAGCATCAAATAAGCGCGAAAGCTTCTGCTGGTGCCGCCGAAGCGTGGGCAATCGGCAGTATAGAAGAACAACCGGCCGGGTCGGCAAAGTACTGGGCGGAAAAAATAAATCCAGACAATCTGGCCGATGTTGACCTGAGCAATCTGTCGTCGGCCGGCAACGCGAAACTTCCGCTGCCGTGGAGCAGTTTTCAGGCCAGGAACATGTTGGCAAATGGTTCAATTGCCAAGGATCAGGTCAGGACGTTCACTCTTAATTATTTAACCAATGATCGTTTGTACGAAGTGATCGGCAGCGTGTTTTTTACGTCAAACGGCGTTGTTACGATTCGGTGCAGTTCAAATCCTGTGATTGCTGACGCGATGGTATCTAACCCGGTTGCAGGAACTTTTATTGCGACCGACAGTTCACGCGGAGCCGGTACGTTCACCGCTTTGGTGAAAAACAAGACAATCCGGTTTTCCAATACCGGCAGTGTAACGGCAACCGGGGTTTATATCAATGTTTTTGCGTTCAGGGAAGTAGGAGATTAGGAAAATGTTTTACGCTTTTATAGAAGACAATAAACTGGTCGGTGCCGGTGAGTGCCGCCAGTTGACGGCAGGCGTCGACAATGTGGAGATTTCGGAAGAAGTGTTCAGAAACATTGAGCGCTATGTATGGAACGGGACGAATATGGTTCGGGATCCGGATTTTGATGTTAAGCGCCGATCTGCTGAAGTGCGGGCAAAGCGGGATGAACTGCTGTGTGTGACCGACAAGTATATGCTGGTTGATTTTCCGATTGCGGAAGATGAGCGGGAACTGTACCGACAGTATCGGCAATATCTGAGGGATATTCCGGAGGCGGAGGGTTTTCCGGATGTTTCAATTTTGACTTTTGAGGATTGGAAAGGGGCTTAAATCAGAAAGGAAAATTAAAATCTATTATGCTATACTGCTAAGGGAATTCCCTTCCCAATAAAAGAAGCCCTCTTCGGAGGGCTTTTCTTATTGACAAACGAATCGATTTGTTTATTATTATAGGCAGAGTTGACCTCTTTTGTTGTCTTAAATCAACTCGCAACCCGTGAGAAGGTTGAATAATACGCGGATAGCCGCCCGATAGATTCGGTTATTTTTATTTTAAATATGTTGCAGAGGGCGACGATATATATAAATAAGTCCGCCTGACGTATTACAGGTTCTCAACCTCTGCAACGCCTATAAAATTTGAGAAAAGGATAATACGATGAATAATATTGTACAATTCAATGATCACAAGATTGAGTTAATCAATCATAACGGACAAGCTTATATGACACTCCCTCAAATCGAGGGAGCGTTAGGCTTTTCAAATTCAGGAAAAGCCATATCAAATATTTATAACGCCCACAAATCTGAATTTGACGACGAAATGAGCTGCCTCATCAAGCACGGGCGCACCCGGGTGCGTATCTTCAACCGCGAAGGAGCTTGGCTAATCGGGATGTTTGCCCGCACGCCGAAAGCGGCAGAGTTCAGAAAATGGGTTTTGAAAGTGCTTGGTGCGGTGGTAGATGGGCAACAGGTTGACAAGCCGGTCACCGTTTCCGAGCATACCCGTGCGCTGCCTTCCGGCAAAAAAGAAATCGTCCTTTCCGCAAAAGCCAGAGAGGAAATCGGCGGAATCGTAAAAAAATGCACGGCGGTTGCGATACGGGAAGAACTCGAATCCCATGACCAGATTCGAGCAGAAAATATAGACTTAAAGAATCGGCTCAGGCAAATTCAGCTTTGGGCAAATGGTTTTCAATTATAAAAAAGTGCCCCGGTTTCCCGGGGCTTTATTATTAGAAAAGAAAGAGGACGGGCGCGCCAACGCCCCGCCTTGCGGATTGCACTCCGCAAAGAGAAAGCATAGCGCTTTTACTTCCTGCTCTCTTTGTGTCCTTGGAACACGTTTAAAGGAGTAGGCAAAATCTGAAAAAGAGTCAACTTTAAACATTTTCAAGGAGAAAAATCGGTGAATAAAACAGAACAGGATTTAATCGAACTTGGCAAAAAAGTCGCTCACAACTACCGTCTAATCGTTAGTTTGGCGGCTTTTTTTTATGGCTGTTTCGTATTTTACCAGAATCAGCAAAGCAACAGTCTGGAAATCAGCAACCTGAAAGAACGTACTTCAAAATTAGAGGATCGGGTAACCGTAAACGAAAAAAACTTTAACATGACGTCGGTCAAGCTGGATACGACGTTGAGTCGTATATCAACGGATCTTCAATATATCAAGGAAAAATTGATCGGAAAGGCGCTTGAAAAATGACTGATTACGATTTTGAGATAATGGCTAAAACTATTTACGGGGAGGCCAGAGGAGAGAGCAGGCAGGGGCAGACAGCCGTTGCCTGCGTTATTTTTAACCGTTTCCGGTCAAAGAAATGGTTTTCGGCGAAGACGCTTGCCGGCGTTTGTTTGAAGCCGCTGCAGTTTTCCTGTTGGAACAAATCCGACCCCAACAGCCAACTTTTGGCAAATTTGCCGTATTCGGCTTATAGCCGCTATTTTGACGTGATCAAGGAAGCGGAGAAGGGCGACATCACTGGCGGCGCCACGCACTATTGCACCTATGCCGCTTTGTCCCGTACCAAGTGGGCAGTAGGCAAAGAGCCGTGTTTTGAGTGTGGCAACCATCTATTTTTTAAGGGGATTGACTGATGTTTTATATAATGACTGTTTTAATCGTTGCGGCCTCAAGCGTTTTGTGGCGCGTGCGCGGCGGATTGTTCAAAGAATACGTACCGGCCAACAAGCTATGGTATGCGGTGTTTTTCGGGGCGCTGGCGTGGTTCTTCCGGGTTGGTACGGCAGAATATGCCCTTTGTGCCGGCTTGGCCTGTTATGCCGGTTATCAGGCGTTTGGCTGGGGGCTTTATATCGGCCGGCTGCTCGGGGGCGGCGAGCTTAAGCCGAATTTGTCGCAGTACCGGGAGTGTGAATTGATTGACGATCTTCTTTACTCCGCGCATATCACTTTTGAGAGGAAATCGGTTTATCTGTACCAGTATCCGCGGCTTTTCGGCTTTTGCGGTACCTGTTTGTCCGGGCTGATTTTGACCTTCCTGATGGGGCTGTCGGTCGGATCCGTCGGGCTGATGCTGTCCGGGTTGGCAATGGGGCCGGTTTACTGGCTCGGTGGGCAGCTTGAGAAACTTTACGCTTTGGGCAAACAGGGCTGGAACTGGGGCGAGTGGCTGTTTGGCGCTTATCTCGGGGGAATGTTGGTGTTATGGCTCGGTTGAAGAAGTATAAAAAGCGCCTGATTGCCGTTGCCGCGCTTGTTCTGGCTCTTGTCTGTCTGTTTAAGCCGGAATATGCCGAAAGCGTCGCCCGAGCGTTTATGTTGCTGATTGCGGGGGTGTGATGGTAAACAAGCTGATACGTTGGGCGGTGACCATGCTTATGGTTGCCGCCCTCTGCTTTGCCTTTTACGAGGTAGGGCAGGAAGTCGGCCGCAGTAAGGCCAGAGTTCAAGTGATAGAAAAACAAGTTGAGGTAATCCGATATGTGGAAAAGAAGAAGGCGGAGATTCACGCTCGCCCTAATGCCGGCCGCGATGATCTGCTTATGCTCATGCGCGCCGGTCGGCTATAATTCGGGTTGTCCGGTTTATCCGGTTGCGGGCGAAAAGGTGGCGGCAGAATTGGAAAACGCCAGCTATTCGGAATTTCCGAACACCTGGGAATGGATCGGCCGGATTGACAAACTCCGGCAGGAGTTGGAGGTGTGCGGGAAATGAAAGACCAATGTTAGCCTCTTCTATTTGTTCTTATTTTGTTTTCTTAAAAATATAAAAAGTCAGAATGAGTTTTACTAAAAAGTCAGAATGAATAAATTTTTTGTTAAAATACAATCTATTAGAGTGGTAATGCGGCGGATTGCTAATCCGTCACCGTGAATAACGGTGCACAGGTTCGAGTCCTGTACTCTCCGCCACCAAACGCCCGTAAGGGCGTTTTTTTTGTGGCGGATACAGGGCTCGAACCGAGAGGCCCGCTAAGCGTTTTTTGCCGCTGCTCCGGCAAAAAACGTCTGCAAGGGCACAAAACACCTTAATGAGCAAAGCCGCAAAGCGGCAATTGCGAATTTAGATGTTTTGTGAGAAGGAGCGACAGCGTCGCGCAGTCCTGTACTCTCCGCCACCAAACGCCCGTAAGGGCGTTTTTTTTTGTGGCGGATACAGGGCTTGAACCGAGAGGCCCGCTAAGCGTTTTTTGCCGCTGCTCCGGCAAAAAACGTCTGC
>ERZ1643250.648-NODE-648-length-35460-cov-5.028725_pt1 | contig 35460 bp, 35 predicted proteins | sample MGYA00579262_ERZ1643250 | MGnify/ENA primary metagenome ERZ1643250 (study PRJEB29033, sample SAMEA4952265) | chicken gut metagenome | biome: Broiler Chicken; feature: Gastrointestinal Tract; material: Caecum | place: Ireland | collected 2018 | study: Broiler...
CCGAGGCGTGGGCCACGCCGATGTAGAAAAAGATATACTGTGCGACCGTCTGCACAAGGCCCAGCTTGAGCACCATGGGCCAGGAGCCGCGCGCCGGCACCAGCCAGCGGCGCGCCTGGACGCTGCCGATGCATAGGGCCAAGATCCCGGCGAGCGTGAAGCGCAGGCCGGCAAACAGCAAGAGGCTGGGCGTGTGGTCGGCCGGGATGCCGAACAGTTCATAGCCGATCTTGACGCACGGGAAGGCGCTGCCCCACAGCACGCAGCACAGCATGGCCAAAAGGCCGACCACGGCCGGCCGGGTCAGCGCCGTCCCTCTTGTTTTGGATTCCATCTCAGTTCTCCCTTCCGCCGCGGCGCGGCAGGCCGCCCGCGGTCTGTTGGTTTCTTCCGATTCCCGGTTTTGCGGGCATCAGCCCCAGATTGCGCTCGCCTTCTCGTAGGCCGCCAGGCGGTCTGTCCAGCCGATGGGCGTGGGTGCGGTCTGGCCGAGGACGGTCACAGTCGTCCCATCCGCGCTGACCGTGTAGGGCTCCCCCTCGACGATGGCGCGCAGCGCGCTGTCCGCAATGGTCCAGCCGTTGATACCATACTGGGTGGCGAGGAACACCTCGTCCGAGGCGCCGCGCGCCTTGGCGTAGGCGTTGGGGTTGGGGGCGGGCGACGTCTTGCCCACGCTCCACTCCCAGCAGGCCGACTCCCAGGCATAGTGCTCCGCGATGTAGACGGCCGTGTCCGTCCCGTCAAAATCGTCGCCCATGGCCGCAAGGAAGGCCAACTGCTCCTCCCTGTGGGTCAGCTGGAGATAGCCCGCGCCGCGCTCCTCCGCGCGGTAGCCGTGCGCCTCGTAGTAGGCCGCGTCGCCGGCCTCCAGCGTGTGCCGGCCATAGCCGCTCTCGCTGGCCGCCGTGGCAAAAAACATGGAAAGGCTGGGGCGGGATGTGATATGATATTTGCGAAGCAGGTGATTGATCTGCCAGACCTCAGCAAACGAAGTCTCGCCCTGCCAGCCGAACGCGCGCAGCTGGCCGCCGGTGATGGGATACCACGCCATGCGGCAGAAAAAGACCACAAAAAAGGCCGCCGCCACGCCGGCAAGCGCCAGGCGCCGCCGGCGCACGATCTTCTTTTTCTGCGCCTTGCTGACGCGGCGGTGCGGCTTCCCCGGCCGCTTTGCCCGCGCACGCGCGGCGGGCCGTGTGGATCTCGTGTTTTCTGGCATGGGCCAATCCCCCCTTCCTGCAGTTCCAGTATACGCAGTTTTTCTCACGTTTGTCAACCGGAAAGGAGGCCCCTATGTACCCTGCCAAGCGCATCGCCGTCATCGGCGCGGGCGGCAAGACCACGGCGCTCGCGCGGCTTGCCGCCCGCTACCGGGGCGCGCACGTGCTGCTGACCACGACCACCCACATCCTGCCCTTCGCCCCGCCTGCGTGCGACCGGCTGTGCGTGACGCCGGACGCGGGCGCGCTGCGGACCGCCCTCCAGGCCCCCGGCATCACCTGCGCAGGGATGGCCGCCGGGGACGGCAAGCTGACTGCCCTGCCCGCCCCGCTCTGGGAGTTGGCCTGCCGGCAGGCCGACTTCATCTTTTACGAGGCCGACGGGGCGAAGCGCCTGCCGCTCAAGCTGCACGCCGCACACGAACCGGTCATCCAACCTGAAACCGACTGGTGCCTGGTAGTCGCCGGGCTGTCGGCGTGGGGCAAGCCGGTCGGCCAGGCCGTGCACCGCTATGCCCTGCGGCCGGAATGGGCCGCAGAACCCGGCCGGCCGGTCGATGCGGCGGTCATCCTGGCCTGCGTGCAGGACGCAATTGCCGCCTGCGGCATGCCGCAGGCACGCCTTGCTGTGCTGCTCAACCAGGCAGATGCGGTGGAACCGGCCCAGGCCCAGGACGTGGCGCGGCGATTGGAACACGCGGGATTGCAGTGCGTGGCCTGTAGCCTGCGCACACAGCCCTTCCCGCACTTAGCCGGCCCTCTTTGGGCCACAGATGGCCGTCCGGGCCGATGAAACAGCAGGGATAGCCCCCTATCTGCAGGAAAAAAGCGCGCTCTTTGCAAGGGCGCGCTTTTGGTTTATCGATCGGTATCGGCCAGGTACAGGTTCATCAGGTCGCAGTCTACCTCCCTGCCGGCTATTTTCAGAAAACCCTGGAACTGCCCGATCTTCCGAAAGCCGTACTTCTCATACAGCCGGATGGCCCTGGCATTGTCGCTCCGGACCTCTAAGGACACGATTTCGGCATGCGCCGTATGCACGGCAAAGTCCAGCGCCGCTTCGAGCAGCCGGCTGCCAATCCCTTGCCCCCACTCGGATTTTCGGACCGATATCGCCAATTCTCCCCTGTGCCGCAGGCGCGCGCGGGCCATGCCGCGGAAACGGGCGTTCCCGACGATCTCCCCGCCTTTTTTCGCGAGCAGCACGACCGAATTGGCCGATGCCGCGAGATCGCGGAGCAGGGCTTCCTCTTCCTCCACAGACCGGCCAGGCCCTTCCACGCCAAACGTCAGGTTGTCGGTCTCGCCGCCGACCGCATGCAGATATGCCAGGACCTGCCCGGCGTCCTCCGGCCCTGCCCGGCATATCTCCACTTTCCCATCGCTGCGGCCCGGCTGCGCATAGCGGCTATAGGTCTCCGGGTCATCCAAGTCGGCCACAAGGCGCGCGTCCGGGACGTCCACGAACCGCGTCTCGTCCAGGTGCCGACGATAGACCTGTTTGCCGCCCTGGTCGCCGGCCAGAGCCGCAAGCGCAGGCAGGAAGCGCGCCGGGAACACGCACGGGCTGCACGGCCGCCCGGCCGCGCGCGGCACCGCGATGCAGTCGCCCTCCCGGCTGGTTTTGCACAGGCTGTGCAAAAGTCCGGCGGTCAAAAAGGGCTGGTCGGCGTTGAGGAACAGCACAGTGTCCACCCCCGGCCCGACCGCCGCCGCCCCTGCCGCGACCGAATGGCCCATGCCGTCCGCCGCCCGCGGCGAGGGCACGGCGCGGAAGCCGTGCGCGGCGCCATAGGATGCGATCTGCGGCGTGTTGGTCACGAGTACCCGCTCGTCCACAAAGGGCAGCGACGCGGCCAGGTCGATGGAATAGGCAAAGAGCGGCCGGCCGCCCAAGGGCAGCCGCAGCTTGTCCTGCCCCATCCTGCGGGACAGGCCGGCGGCCAGCACGACGGCCGCGATCATCCGACCACCTCAAACAGCACGTCGATCTCGCCGCCGCAGATCATGCCCGAGCGGCCCGCCTCGCCGTTCTTCATGTCAAAGGTCAGCAGGCAGGGCGTGCGCGTCCGCCCGAGGCGCTCGGCCGTCTGGCAGACCTCATACTCGGCCAGGCCGCCGCCGACCGTGCCCAGCTTGTGCCCGCCGTCCGGGAAAAACATGCGCGCGCCCACGCCGCGCGGGGCCGAGCCCTGCTTGCGCACGACGGTCGCCATGATACCGGTCTGGCCGGTGGCCAGCGCGTCCAGCATGGCCGCGGACAGGCCGGCGTTCGCGCAGCCGCGCCGGGTGTCGATAAGCTCGGCCGCAATGGCGACCGCAATCTCCTCGGGCGTCTCGGCCCCGATGGCAAGGCCGATGGGCGCGTGCACCGCCTCGAGCTGCGCCTCGGTCACGCCCTCGCCGCGCAGCAGGTCAAAGACCGCCCGGTTCTTGCGCGCGCTGCCGATCATGCCGATGTAGGTGCACGGATGGCGCAGGGCCTCGCGCAGGCAGACCGTGTCGGCCGCGTGGCCGCGCGTGACGATAACAACCGACAGGTCGGGCAGGGCGTCCCAGTCCAGCCCGGCAAACAGATCGCAAAATTCCCGGCAGAGCACGGCGTCGGCCTCGGGGAAGCGCGCCGGATCGGCGAACTCCGGCCGGTCGTCGGCGACCAGCACACGGTAGCCCAAAAGCTTGCCCAGCTTTGCCACCGGCACGGACACATGGCCGCCGCCGCACACGAGCAGGACCTTCTGCTGGCGCAGGGCCTCGCATAGGAGACGGGCGCCAGTCTGGCGGCTCGTGCAGACGAAGGGCGGCCGGCACGCCGTGATGTCCTCCTTGGCGTCCAGCGCCGGGGCCTGATCTATGATGTTCCAGCCCTCGCCTATCTGCGCCCCGTCCAAGGCGGTCACGCGGTAGACCGTGTGGCCGTCCAGGATGGCGCGGGCGAGCGCCTGATAGCTGTGTTCCTGCATAAAAAAGCGCACCTCGCTCTCAGATGGTCAGATGGTAGATGCCCTGCGGCGTGACGCCGATGCGGTCAAACAGCGCGCGCAGGGCCTCCTCGGCCTCGGGCGGGGCGCTCCACGCCAGGCCGCAGCCCGCTGTGATCGCGCGCGGCACCGGGATCAGCCGCCCGGGCACCGCCTGCGCGCGCGCCGCCTGCTCGGTCTGCATGGCCGCCGTCGTCGTGTGGAAGGTGGCCACCACGCGCGGCTCTTTTTTCCTCAGCATAGCCGTTCCCTCCTCATGCGCCGGCCAACTCGCGCACGGCGCGCACGGCGGTATCGACCTCGTCCTCGGTGTTGAAGTACGAGAAGGAAAAGCGCACGATACCCTGCCGGTCCGTGCCGAGCGCCTCGTGCATGCGCGGCGCGCAGTGTGCGCCGGCGCGCGTACAGATGTCGTAGTCCTGGGCCAGGGCGTCGGCGACCGCGCCCGCGTCCTCGCCTGCAAAATTCATCGCGACGACTGCCGTGCGCAGGGGCGCGTCCATGTCGCCGTAGGTGACGACGCCGGGCAGGCCGTGAATGCCCTGGTAAAACCGCCTTGCCAGAGCCGCCTCGCGCGCGCGGATCGCGGCAAGACCGGTCTGCTCGATAAAGTCCAGCCCGGCGGACAGCCCGGCGATACCGGCGGCGTTGAGCGTGCCGGCCTCCAACCGCTCGGGATAGTCGCCCGGATGGTGGCGGTCAAAGCTGTGCACACCGCTGCCGCCCACCCTGCGCGGACGGACATCCACGCCCGGCGCCACGCACAGGCCGCCCGTGCCCTGCGGGCCGAACAGGCCCTTGTGGCCGGTAAAGCACAGGACCGCGATGTTCTGTGCCTGCATGTCGATGTCCAGCACGCCCGCCGACTGAGACGCATCCACGACAAAGAGCAGGCCGTGCGCGCGGCAGAACGCGCCGATGCGCGCAAGGTCCAGGCCGTTGCCCGTGACGTTCGAGGCGTGGGTGCAAACAACGGCGCGCGTATTGCCCCGCAGGGCGGCCGGAAAATCTTCATACGCAATGCGGCCCTCGCGGTCTGCTGGCAGCACGGTCAGCCCCATGCCCTGGTCCTCAAGCGCGTAGAGCGGCCGCAGGACCGAGTTATGTTCCAGGGCGGTCGTGATGACATGGTCCGCGGGCGAAAACAGGCCGAAGATGGCCGTCGAGAGCGCGTCGGTCGCGTTATAGGCAAAGCACACGAGGGCGGGGTCGGCCAGGCCGAACAGCGCCGCGAGCTGTGCGCGGCAGCGAAAGACCGCACGCCCGGCCGCGAGCGAGAGCGGATGGCCGCCGCGTCCGGGTGAGCCCAGCGTGTCGAACGCCTGCAAGACCGCCGCTTTGACTGCGGGCGGCTTTAAAAAGGAGGTTGCGGCTGCGTCAAAGTAAATCAAAATAGCATGACCTCCCGTTCCCTTGCCAAATGCAGGATGGCCTCGAGCACGCCGCCCGCGATGCATCGCGCCTTGTCCGAGATGGTGCCGCAGTTGTCCCGCTGCGCAAGGCGCGGGTCGATGTCGGCGATTTTAAGGCCTTTTGTGACCGGGTAGCCCGGCCGGATGAGGCCGCGCAGCACGCCCGTGAGCGTGGCATAGACCGGCGTCCCGCCCACACGGGCGATGACCTGGCCCTTCTCCACCACGCTGCCGATGCCGACCGCCTGCCCGGCAGCGTCCTGCACACAGGTGAGCGCGCCGTCTGCCGGCGCGTGGATGACGCGCTCCCCCGTATAGCCGCCGATATTGCCGGGCACGCCGGTGTTGGGCAGGGCCGCGCCCCGGTAGAAGATGCGGCCCAGGTTGTGCCCGCGCATGGTCTCGATGACCGCGTCCACGTCGCGCCCGGCGGCAAAGCCTGGGCCGAGGGCCACGGTGATGGGCGCCATATCGCGGCGAGTGCCCAGGTTGCGCTTGGCCAGGATGGCATCCACGACCACCGCCGGGCGCAGCGCGCGGATGCTGTCGCCGGCCTCGTCCACAAAGAGCGGCACCTGGCCGGCCTGCCAGGCGTCCGTCAGGTCGGCCTCGCTGTCCACGCGGCGGCAGACCACGCCCTCGACCTCGGCGGTCCCGTCATAGACCGCCTCGGACAGGGCAGCCCGGCGGCGGATGGCCGAGGGCCGGGCGCACTCGGTGACGGCCACGTGCAGGCCGCAGTTGGCCAGCCGCACGATGGTCCCGGTCGCAAGGTCGCCCGCGCCGCGCACAATCACAAGGCCGGTCATGGGCGGATCACCTTGCCCGCGCCCGCCATAGCCTCAGCGATGGCATACATGTTGGTGACCTGCCCAACGGCCAGCTTATCGGTCAGGCCATAGTGACCCAGGCAGGTGCCGCAGGTCAGGATCTCGGCGCCGTTCTGCTCGAGCACCTTGAGGTCATCCACGGTATCCGCGCCAGCGCATGACAGCTTTGCCCCGCCGTTATAGAGCAGGACAGTGTCCGGGGCGGTGTCGAGCTGGGTCAGCGCATAGACAAAACCCTTCATGAGCGCCGCGCCCAGCGTGTCGTCGCCTGTGCCCATATAGGACGAGGACAGCACGACGACGGTCGGGCCGGCCGGGGCCGACGGGACGGCCGGGCAGCACGTTTGCGAGCGTATCGCCCATGTCGTTCATGACAGCTGACAGCACATCCGAGCTGACCGGCTGGATGAGGATGCGCCAGCCGCCGTCAATCTGGCTGGACTCGGCCGCAAGGCCCATCTGGCGGGCCATCTTCTCAACGTTCTGGCGGGCGATGTCATTGTCCACCATGGTGATGACCGGGGTGCCCTGCTCCCGGATGGCGTTCTTGGTCTCGATGACCGGCTGCGGGCAGGCCTTGCCGCGCGCGTCTACAATCGTTGCCATAACTTCTCGTCTCCTTTATCCATTTTGATCGGGTTTCTTTCTGTCTTTTTTACAAAATCCCTTGTCCCATGGCAGGCACAGCAGCACGAAGATCACGGCTGCGCCCGGCCAAAAGATGCCATTGACCCAGCGTTGCACGCCGCTTCCCGCGGTCTCGCCAAAATTGTGCCTGCCGTCCCGAATGAGGTAGGCCAAGGCAAAGGTGCCGTCCTCCCGCCGCTGGACGGGCTTTTGCTGCGTGGCCAGCCACTGCGCAAAGGCTTCCGGGTCGTCCGCCGTGAGCGAGACCGTAGCCTCGGCCTCGCCGGGCATCTGCCGGAGATAGACCGCCGTGACGGCCACCCCGTCCGGCAGGTCTGCAAATATGGGGTCGGTCTTGGCAAGCTCGGCACAGGTCTGCTCCGTGATGAGCGCGACGTGGACAAAGCCGCGGTCACCGAAATGGTCCTCGCACGCAATGGACAGCGCAAACCAGAGCGGGAGCGCCGCAAGCAGCCACAGGACGGCCGCGCCAATGCGCACCCTGCGCACCCATCTGCCCGCACTCATGGCTCTGCGATGACCGCCGCGTCCATGCGCGGTAAAAGCTGCCCGATCTTGCCGCAAGGTAGGCCGAGCGCGGCGATCTCGCGCACAAAGTCGTCTGCCACGTCCGCGTCCAGGGCAAAGAGCAGGCCGCCCGAGGTCTGCGGGTCAAACAGGATCTCCTCATCGGCAAAGGACAGGCCGCGCAGGCGCGCCCAGGCGGCGGCAAAGTTGCGGTTACGCTGGGCTGCGGCCGTCAGATAGAACCCATCCGCATAGCCGCGCGCCGCCGGGATAACCGGCAGGGCGGCGGCGTGGACGCGGGCGGTCAGGTCGGGGCGCGTCATCTCGTGCAAGTGGCCCAAAAGGCCAAAGCCGGTCACGTCGGTGCAGGCGTGCACCGGGTAGCGGTCGGCGACCGCAGCCGCGTACTTGTTGAGCGTGGTCATGGACTTGACCGCCAGCGCGAGTGCCTCGTCCGCGGCCGCGCCCATGCGGGCGGCCGTGCACACCAGGCCGACGCCCAGGGGCTTGGTCAGGACCAGGGCGTCGCCCGCGCGGCCGGTATTGTTCTGCCGGATGCGGTCCGGGTGGACAACCCCCGTGACCGACAGGCCATATTTGACCTCGCTGTCGGCGATCGAGTGCCCGCCCGCCAGCGAGCCGCCGGCCTCCATGACCTTCTCGCTGCCGCCCTGCAGGATGCGGCCCAGGATGTTAAGGTCCATCTGCTCGGGGAAGCAGACGATGTTGAGCGCGGTCTTGACCGTGCCGCCCATGGCGTACACATCGCTCAGGGCGTTGGCCGCCGCGATCTGGCCGAACACATAGGGGTCCTCGACCATGGGCGGGAAAAAGTCTAGCGTCTGCACGATGGCGAGGTCGTCGGTCAGCCGGTAGACGGCCGCGTCGTCGCTCGACTCGGCGCCGACGAGCAGGGCCGGGTCGGTCGGGCGCGGCAGTTTCCCCAGAATGCGCTCGAGCACGGCCGGGCCGAGCTTGGCCGTGCAGCCGCCGCCGCGGCAAAATGGAATGGGCTCCATCGTCTCACATCCCTTCAAAGTACTGTTCCGCCAGACGGGCCAGCGCCTGTTTGCCCGCCTTTTCAAAGGCGCGGTAGCGCGCCAGGAGGTCACGCCCAGCGTCGGTCAGCGCGGCGCCGCCGCCTTTGGCCCCACCGACGCGCCGCGTCACCAGCGGCCGGCCCAGGAGCGCCTCGCTGTTTTTCACGATGTTCCACGCCTTATTGTAGCTCATGCCCATCTCGGCCGCGCTGCGGCGCAGCGAGCCGTAGGCCTCGATGCCCTCAAAGAGCTGGGCAAGGCCGGGGCCGAACGCCTTGTCCCCGTCGACGAGGATGCGCAGGGTCGCGGCCGCCGTGATCTTGTGCTGTGCCATGTCGTTTTGCCGCCTCCTTTGCCGTCACGTCCGGGCGCACTCGCCGTCGGTGTTGAGGAGCAGCCTGAGGCCGTGCCCCACGGTATCCAGGAAGGCGTCCATGCTCTCCTGGACGGCCTTGGGGCTGCCCGGCAGGTTGACAATGAGCGTGCGGCCGCGGATGCCGCTCACGCCGCGGCTGAGCATGGCGCGGCGGGTGAACTGCATGCTGTAGGCGCGGATGGCCTCAGACAGCCCGGGCGTCTCGCGCTCGATGACATCCCGCGTGGCCTCTGGGGTCACGTCGCGCGGGGAGAAGCCGGTGCCCCCGGTCGTGAGGACCAGGTTGCAGCCCTGCTCGTCGCACATGCGGCGCAGGACCTCGGCCAGCTTGGCGCGGTCGTCCGGGACAATCTCGGTGCACACCACCTGATAATCGTCGGGCAGGCGCGCGGCGATGGCCGGGCCGCTCCGGTCCTCTCGCGCGCCCGCCGCGCCCTTGTCGCTGGCCGTGATGATACCGACCTTGTAGACCAGGTGCATCTCGTCGCCCACGGCGATCTCGCCGCCGCGCAGCACGCGGGCGAACACACCCTCGCGGGGCATGATGCAGTCGCCCATGCGCTGGAAGATCTCGCAGCCGTGGTGGCACTGTTTGCCGATCTGGGTGATCTCGAGCAGGACGTCGCCGCAGCCGAGCCAGGTGCCGGCCGGCAGACGTGCAAAGTCAAAGCCATCTACGAGCAGGTTCTCGCCGAAAGCGCCGTTGGCCACGGCCGCGCCGCGCGTGTTGAACGCCTGCACCTTCTCATAGGACAGCAGGCTGACCTGCCGGTGCCAGTCGCCCGCGTGCGCGTCGCCCTCGATGCCGTAGCCTGCGCGGAACACGCCGCGGCCTATGTTCTCTTTCTGTGTGCCGCGCGCCGGGCTCGTACACACAGCCATCACCTTTCCCATAAGGCTCATCCTCCAATTCCATTCATCGTCCGGTCGGCCGTGCCGTGCTGCAAAAACGTATGCCCGGCCGGTTTGTCATAAATCGCCTGGCGCAGCGCCGCGTCCAGGCCCGGCCGCCCCTGCCGCAGATAGGGCATCAGGTCCAGGCCGTCCGGCTGGGCCAGGCACAGCCGCAGCACGCCGTCGGCCGTCAGGCGCACCCGATTGCACGAGGCGCAGAAGCGGTCGTGCACCGCACCGATGAGGCCGAACACGCCGCCCTCGGGCCAGCCATAGCACACGGCCGGGCCGTTGCCCAGCTTGCCGCCCCGGAAGGGCGAAAATCCTGGCATAGCGTGTTCTATGATGTCTAACACCTCGGCATTGGACAGCCCCTGCCGGGAGGCGCCCAGGCCGACCGGCATGAGCTCGATGAAGCGCACCGGGCAGCCGCGCGCACGGCCAAAGCGCACAAGGTCCACAATCTCATCGTCGTTGACGCCACGCACGGGCACGACGTTCAGCTTCACCTGCATTCCGGCCCGCTGCGCCGCGGCAAGGCCGGCCAGGGCATCGTCCAAGACGCCGCAGCGCGTGATGGCAGCGTACCGGTCGGGCCGCAGGGTGTCCAGGCTGATGTTGACGCGGGTGACGCCCGCCTCTGCAAGCGCCTGGGCCTGGCCGGGCAGCAGCGTGCCGTTGGTCGTGAGCGTGACCTCCTCGATGCCCGGGACAGCGTACAGCATCCGGGCCAGCTGCGGCAGGTCCCGGCGGCAGAGCGGCTCGCCGCCGGTCAGCTTGACCTGGCGCACGCCCAGCCTTGCCAGCGCGGCCACCGCCGCCGTGATCTCCTCAAAGCGCAGGATGCGCGCGTGCGGCACAAAGGGCACGCCCGCCGCCGGCATGCAGTACTGGCAGCGCAGGTTGCAGCGGTCGGTCACCGACACCCGCACATAGGTGATCTCTCTTCCCAGCCGGTCGCGCATCAGACCGCCCTCCTCTCGCAAAGTCACTTGCCGAACCCGCAGTTCGGATAGGTACACACCGGGCAGCCCAGGCACAGGCCGCCCTCGCCCAGGGCCGCGATATCGTCCGCCGTGACCGGATCGCACGCGGCCAGGCGCGGCAGCACCAGGTCAAAGATCGTGCGTCCGGCATACATGACGCAGCCGGGCAGGCCGCAGACCGGTACCCGCTGCGCGCCGTAATAGGCCAGCAGGAACATAGCGCCCGGCAGGACGGGCGCGCCGTAGCTGACGATCTCCGCGCCAGTGTTCTTGATGCCGAGCGGCGTCTTGTCGTCCGGGTCCACGCTCATGCCGCCCGTGCACACGACCAGCTCGGCGCCCTGGCCGATAAAGTCCAGGATAGCGGCGGTCAGGCGCGCGGGGTCGTCGCCGACCATGCGCACGTCCACGGCCTCCATGCCGTACTCTGCCAGCTTACGCCGGACGACCGGCGAGAACTGATCCTCGATCAGGCCCTTTTCCACCTCGCTGCCCGTGACCGCAATGGCCGCGCGGCGCAGGCGGTAGGGTAGGATGCGAAAGAGCGGGCCGCCTGCTGCCGCCGCCTCGGCCTTTTGGAGCTGCTCCTCCGCGATGACCAGCGGGATGACGCGCGTGCCCAGGACCTTATCCCCCTGACGCACGGGCGTGTTGCCGTGGCGCGAGGCGATCATCACCTGGCCGACCGCGTTGACCGCTTTCAGGCGTGCGGTATCCACCTTGAGCAGGCCGTCACAGGCCGCCTTGAGCTCGATCTTGCCCTCCTTGGGCGCCGAGCGGGTGAAGTGCTCAGCGCCGCACAGGTCGGCCAGGCGTACGGCCGCCTCGTCCTCGTGCAGCATGCCGGGCGTCTTTTCCCAGACGAACAGGTTCTCCTTGCCCATCGACAGCAGGACCGGGATGTCCTCCTCGGTCACGATATGCCCCTTGCGAAAGCGCGCGTCCTTGTACTCCCCCGGGATGATCTGCGTCAGGTCGTGGCACAGCACATGGCCGACCGCGTCCTGGGTGCGAATGGTCTTCATGGTATCCGAAACGCTCCTCTCATGCTTGTTTTCTCCATTTTATCATCCGGTCAAATGAAAAGCAACCGTTATTTGTCCTATGGGATAACGGCTGCTGTCCCATCCGTCCCGACACCCGCTTTCCAAATCCCATCCTTTGCGCGTCTCGCATGCCCTCTCCTGCCCTGGACTGACCTGGACTAGACTAACCTGATCTGACCTAGACTGACCTGACCTAGACTAACCTGACCTGACCTATACTGTGGCAACCAACATTTTCCCACTCTATCCTGGCAATATCTGCCAGATCATCCCAATTTCAGAACTTGTAACAGGACACTGTATTTTGCCCCAAATCTGGCCCTCTGTTTGCTTTTTTTGCTCTGCCCGGCTTTCACCGGGCGCAAAAAAAGGCGCAGCCGCACGGGCCACGCCTTTTGTCGTCCTCTGGGATTTTTTATGATTCGGACGGTGCCTCGTCCTTGGCCTGCGGCCCGTCTGCCTCTGCCGGGGCATTTTCGGGCTGCCCGGCCTGGGCCTGCGCCGCCTGCTGGCGCGCGGCCAGCTCCTGCTGCACCTTTTCGATCTTGGCCAGCATCTCCTTGGCCGGGGCAAAGCCGCCCTCGGCCGCCTTGGTCATCCATGCCTTGGCCTCGACCAGATTGCGGCCCACGCCGTCGCCGTTCCAGTACAGCGCGCCGACGTGATACTCGGCGGGCACATGGCCGGCCTCGGCCGACTTGAGCGCCCACTCAAATTCCTTGGCGCTGTCCTTGGGCACGCCGCGGCCCTCCCGGTAGAGCTGGGACAGGTGGAAGCCCGCCGGGGGGAAGCCGAGCTCGGCCGCCTGGCGGTAGAGGTCGGCCGCCTTGGGCGCGTCGGCCTCGACGCCCAGGCCGTTGAGGTAGATATAGGCCAGGTTCATGATGGATTCTGGGTTCTTGAGCTCTGCGCCGCGCTCAAACCAGTGCCGGGCCTTGTCGTTGTCCTGCTCGGTGTGCTCGCCCTTGGCATAGCACAGGCCCAGGACGCCCGCCGCTGCACCGCTGCCTGCACCTGCCGCGACCTCCAGCATGCGCAGGCCGGTCTTTTCATCCTGCTTGATGTCCTTGCCCTCGAGCAGGCGCACGCCGGTATAGAGCAGGCCGGCAGGCGTCGTGCCGCGGCTGGTGTCGCGGCGGGTCTCGAGCGTCTTGAGCAGGCCCTCGGCGCGCTTGTCGCCCGCCTCATGCGATTTCTTGGCCCAGTCGCACGCGCTCTCGAGCAGCGCGAGCACCTTTTCCGGCTCCCGCAGGCCGGCCGTGCGCTTCCACATGAGCAGCGCCATCTCGCGCATGGCGTTGGCGTTGCCGGCCTCGGCCAGGGGCCGCAGCAGGGCGTCGGCCTTTTCCAGGTCGCCCAGGTCGTCCTTGGCGTCGCGGTAGGCCATGCCGAGGTACATCGCGCCGCTGTCATCGCCCTGGTCGTACGCCTTCTGGTACCACTCCATGGCTGTCTTCATGTCCTTGTCGACGGTCTTGCCCTCCTCGTAGGCCACGCCCAACAGGATCATGGCGCGGGTGTTGCCCGCCTCGGCCGCACGGCGGTAGTACTCGACCGCCTTGGCCATATTCTTCTCGGTGCACATGCCGGTCTCGTTGGCCATGCCCAAAAACAGCATGGCGCGCGGGCTGCCCTGCTCGGCCGCCTTGGTGTACCACTCGAGCGCCTTCTTGGGATCGACCTTGAGGCCGCCCTCGCCCTTCTCGTAGTACTGGCCGAGGGCTGCGGTCGCCTCGGCGATGCCCTCCTCGGCGCACTGCTCATAGAGCTCCATGGCCTTCTGGTGGTCGCCGGCCTTGGCCGCGAGCGTCGCCTCAACGAAGCGGTCCCCGCCGCCGCCCTGCAGGCGGATGATGTCGGGCAGCATTTTTCTCGCCTTCTCAAAGCCCTGGTCGGCCGCCTTTTCCAGCCAATTGCGGGCGCGGCCAAGCATCTCGGACTGCATCTCGGGGTTGAGGTCGCGCGCGCGCTCGAGGTACCACAGGCCGAGGTCGTACTGCGCCTGGGCAAAGCCCTGCTCGGCCGACTTGGTGTACCAGTGCACGGCCGCGACCGGATCCTGCTCACAGCCGAAGCCGCGGCGGCAGGCCGAGGCCAGCAGCAGCTGGGCGCGGGCAAAGCCCTGCTCGGCCGATTTCTTGTACCAGGCAAAGGCCTCCTCGGGGATGGGGTCGAATGCGCCGTCGCCGCCGCTCTCGCACAGGGCGCCCGCAGCGCACTGCGCGCGCATGTGGCCCTGCTCGGCCGCCTTGCGGTACCAGCGCAGCGCCTTTTCGGCGTCCTGGCGCACGCCCTCGCCGTTCTCATAGCACAGACCGAGGTTAAAGGCGGCCGGGGCCGAGCCCGAGCCGGCCGACTGGCGGAACAGGAAGGCTGCGTTCTGGAAATCGCCCTTCTTGTAGGCCTCGACGCCCTGGCGCAGCCACTCGTCGCGCTCGCTCTCCTGCAGGTTGTCCAACAGCTGCTGGGCCTTCTCGTGGCCCTGGGCCGCCGCGGCCTTAGCCAGCGGGATGGCCTTGTCAAAGTTGCGCTCGACAAGGTCGCCCTTGCTGTAGAGCAGGGCCAGGTTGAACTGCGCCGAGGCGTCGCCGAGATCGGCCGCCTTCTGCAGCCATTCGGCCGCCTTCTCGCCGTTGGCCTCCAGCCCCAGGCCCTTGACATACAAGGTGCCGATGAAGAGCATGGCGCGCGGATAGCCCAGTTTGGCCGCCGCCATAGCACAGTCAAAGCTGCGCTGGAGCGAGCGCTCTACGCCCTTACCGGCGAAGAACAGCTGGCCGAACTCAAAGATGGCCGCGGGCAGGCCGGCCTTTGCGGCCTCGCCCAGGGCGGACAGCGCCGTGCTGTAGTCGCCGCGCTCCCGTGCGGCAATGCCCTTGTCATAGAGGGCGTTTGCCTCCGCCTCCGGGATCTTGAGGGTGGGCTTGGGATGGTCGGGCTCGGCCGGCTCCTCCTCGACCTTGTCGAACATGGCGTGGATCTCGGCCATCTTGGCCTCGGCGTCCGCGTGGCCAAACTCCTTGGCCTGCTCGAGCAGGTCGAGCGCCTTATCGTATTGCTGCGCCTCGAGCTGGTCCATCGCGTCCTCATAGAACGCCCGGGCCTGCTTTGCGCGTTTTTTCTGTTTTCTCTCTTCTGAATTACCAAAAGGCCAAATCATGTTTTTCTTCCTCCTCACAGCGGGGGCCGCTGGTTGTCTGCTTATCATTTTACCACAAGGCCGCCCTTTCCACAAGAAAACCCTGCCGTTTTTTTCCAGTCCGCCTGTTTTTGCGCGCCCTGCCGCCCCGCCGCGCCTGTTTTCCCGCTTTTCCGGCCGGGCCGCCGCGCGCCCCGCCGTCTATTCGCACTTTACCTAAATTTCGGCCGGCCGATTTGGCGGTCCCGCCGCTTGATTCCCCTTGCAAATGCTGCCCTATTCGGGTATAGTATTGTTATCTAACTACGGTGCAAAAAATATTTTTTTGTCCAGAACAAAGATTGTGAGGCATCGACCATGAACAAAAACACCCCACATGACGCGACGTCGGTCTTCCGCTATGAGGGAATCCCGTCCGCAAACCAGCTTATCCCGCTCGGGCTCCAGCATGTCGTCGCCGCCATTGTCGGCATCGTCACGCCGTCTATCCTGGTTGCCAACACCTGCGGCATCGAGGGAGCCGACCGCACGCTGCTCATCCAGGTCTCGCTGCTTGTGACCGCGGCGGCCACCCTCTTGCAGCTGTTCCCGATTTTCGGACGGATCGGCTCGCGCCTGCCCGTCATCATGGGCATCAGCTTCGCCTATGTGCCGACGCTGCTGGCCATCGGCGGGCAGTTTGACCTGCCCACCATCCTGGGTGCCGAGATCGTCGGCGGCATCGTGGCTATCCTGTTCGGCATCTTTGTCAAGCAGATCCGCGTGCTCTTCCCGCCGCTTGTCACCGGTACTGTTATCTTTACCATCGGCCTGTCGCTCTATCCCACGGCCATCAAGTATATGGCCGGCGGCGAGGGCTCGGAGGGCTTCGGCTCCCCGCAGAACTGGTTCGTCGCCATCCTGACGCTCGTGGTCGTGACCGTTTTAAGCCACTTCTGCCGCGGCATCCTCAAGCTGGGCGCTATCCTGTTCGGCATGATCGTGGGCTACGCCGCGGCCTATGCCATGGGCATGGTGTCGTTTGCCGACGTCGGCGCTGCGGGCTGGTTCAACCTGCCGTCCCCCATGCACTTCGGCATCACCTTTGAGGCCAGCGCATGCATCTCGCTCGCCATCGTCTACATCGTCAACGCCGTGCAGACCATCGGCGACCTGAGCTCGACCACCATGGGCGGCATGGACCGCATGCCGACCGACAAGGAGCTCGCCGGCGGCATCATTGGCCAGGGCGTCATGAGCATCGTCGGCGCCTTCTTCGGCGGCCTGCCCACGGCAAGCTACAGCCAGAACGTCGGCATCGTGACGGTCAACCGGGTCATCAACCGCGCGGTGTTCGCCTTTGCGGCCATCATCCTTGCGGTCGCCGGCTTCGTGCCCAAGTTCTCCTCCATCCTGACCACCATCCCGCAGTGCGTCATCGGCGGCGCGACCATCTCGGTCTTTGCGACCATCACGATGACCGGCATCCGCATGATCACCTCGGATGGCTTCTCCATGCGCTCGAGCGCGGTCGTCGGCCTGGCCGTGGCCATTGGCATCGGCATCACCCAGGTTGAGGGCTCGCTTGGCGGTTTTCCGACCTGGGTCGACACGGTGTTCGGCAGCTCGCCGGTCGTCGTCGCGACCATTGTCGCCATCATTCTCAATCTGACCCTGCCCAAGGAGGCAAAAAAGTAAGTCCCCTTGTGTGGTCCCGCTCGTACAGAGCGGGACTTTTTTGCGCCCCGCGCCAGCATCGGGGCAGAGAGAAGGCCGCTCCCGTGGGAGCGGCCTTCCTTGTCCGGTTTATTTTGGGGTATACGGGGTGTCCTCCAGTGGCAGCGAAGTGCGGAACTTGCCGTCGAGCTTGTAGTATGCGCCCTGCACGGCAGGCGCTGTCGGAATGGAGGTGATCTCACCGATGCCGACCGCGCCGCAGGCCAGGTCGGGCTTATTCTTCTCGATCAGGATGGCCTGGACGTCGGGCGTCTTGTTGGCGCGGAACAGGCCGAGCTGCCCCAACCGCAGCGTCGGGCGGCCCTCCTGGAGCGGGAATCGCTCGGTCAAAGCATAGCCCAGGCTCATCACAACACCGCCCTCGATCTGCCCTTCGCAGGCGTTAGGGTTGATGGCACGGCCGACATCATGGGCGGCCACGACCTTCTCGATGGTGCCGTCCTCATTCAGCAGCACGACCTGGGTGGCATAGCCATAGGCCACATGCGAGACCGGGTTGGGCTTGTCCGCGCCCATGGGGTCGGTCTTGGCCAGGTATTCGCCCAGAAACTCCTGGCCCTCCAGGTCGTCCAGGGTGCCCGTGCCGCGGGCCTCGACCAGCTTGGCGCAGGCACGGCGGCAGGCCTCGCCCGTGATGAGCGTCTGACGCGAGCCCGACGTATCGCCCGAGTTCGGCGCCGTGTTGGTCTGGGCGGCCACATAGACCATGCGGTCGGCCGGCTCGCCCGTGGTCTCACAGGCGATCTGGGTCAGCACGGTGCCCAGGCCCTGCCCGATGCACGACGCGCCCGCGCGGATGTGGATCTTGCCGCCCTCGATGGTCAGGCGGCAGCGGCCCCAGTCGGCCAGGCCGACGCCCACGCCCGCGTTCTTCATCGCGCACGCGATGCCCGCGCGCGGATGGGACTCAAAGACATCCTTGACCGCCTCGAGCGTCTCAGCCAGGGCCGTGCCCGCAAAGGCGATCTGCCCGTTGGGCAGCACCTGCCCCGGACGGATGGCGTTGCGGTAGCGGATCTCCCAGGGCGAGATGCCGGCCATCTCTGCCAAAAGGTTCAGGTTGCACTCGGTGGCAAAGCAGGTCTGGGTCACGCCGAAGCCGCGGAAGGCGCCCGCCGGCGGGTTGTTGGTGTATACGGCCACGCCGTCGATGTCCACGTTCTGATAGTTGTACGGCCCGGCGGCATGGGTGCAGGCGCGCTGCAAGACCGGGCCGCCGAGCGAGGCGTAGGCACCGGTATCTGCCACGACGCGCACGCGCGTGCCGACCAGGATGCCGTTCTCGTCGCAGGCGGTGGTGCAGTCAATGGACATGGGATGGCGCTTGGGGTGGACCAGGATGGACTCGGCACGGGTCAGCTTGACCTTGACCGGCCGGCCGGTTAGATAGGCCAAGAGGGCCGCATGGTGCTGCACCGACATGTCCTCCTTGCCGCCGAAGCCGCCGCCGACCAGCGCATTGATGACGTGCACCTGCTCCTCGGGCAGGCCGAGCATCATAGCGCACTCGTGCTGGGTGGTGTACACGCCCTGGTCAGACGACCAGATGGTCACGACATTCTCGTTATGGTCAAAGTCGGCGACCGCGCACTCGGGCTCCATGAAGGCGTGCTCGGTGAAGGGCGTCTCATAGTGCTTGGTGACCACGTACTTGGCCCCCGCGATCGCGCCGTCCGGGTCGCCGCGCTTCAGGCGCTCGTGGGCCAGGATGTTGCCGCCGCGGTGGACAAGCGGCGCGCCCTCCTGCATAGCCGTATGCGGGTCAAAAACCGGCGTCTTGACGTCATACTCCACCCGGACGAGCTTTTTGGCCTGCTCGACGGCCTCCAGGCTCTCGCCGCACACGAGGGCGATGGCGTCGCCCAGGTAATGCGTGTAGCCGAAAATCGGGATCAGGGTGTCCCAGTCATGCTTGACGTGGCCGACCTTGTTTTCGCCCGGGATGTCGGCCGCCGTCACCACGCGCACGATGCCCGGCACCTTTTCGGCCGCGCTCGTGTCGATGGCGCGCACGACCGCGCGCGGGTAGGCAGCCCGGACAGCCGAGCCGTAGAGCATGCCGGGCAGGTCAATGTCGTCGGCGTACACGCCGGTGCCCAGCACCTTCTCGCGCACGTCGATGCGGTGCACATGCTGGCCGCCCACGCCGGTGATAGGCGGAACGTCGGGGATCTTGCCGCCGCTCCGCTTGATCTCGGCCGCGATCTCGACCGCGTCGATGATCTTCTTGTAGCCCGTGCAGCGGCAATAGTTGTTGCGCAGGGCAAAGGCGATCTCGTCGCGGGTCGGATTCAGGTTTTGGTCCAAAAGTGCCTTGGCGCACAGCACCATGCCCGGGATGCAGAAGCCGCACTGCACGGCGCCGGCCTGGCCGAAGGCATAGACATAGAGCTCCTTCTCGTCGTCGGCCAGGCCCTCGACCGTCTGCACGGTCTTGCCGTCCACGCGCGACAGCTTTTGCACGCAGCACTTGGTTGGCTTGCCGTCGACCAGCACCGTGCAGGTGCCGCAGGCGCCCTCCGAGCAGCCGTCCTTGACCGACTTGAGCCCCAGCTCATGCCGGAGCACGTTCATCAGGCGCTTGTCGGTCTCCGAGGCGTAGGGTACGCCGTTGATCGTCAGGGTATACATGATGGGATTCACCTCATTTTCTTTCGCGCAATGTACTGTCCGCACCCGGTCCGGCGCAACGCCCCGCCCTGTACGGCGTGGATGCCGCGCAGGAACACGTCGCGCACCGAACCTGCCGTCCGGAAGCCCTCGAACGGGGTATAGTCGCAATTGTGATGCTGGTTTGCAGCCGAGATTGTGAAGTCGGCCTTGGGGTCATAGATGACAACGTCGGCGTCCTTACCCGGTGTCAGGCTGCCCTTGCGGTCCCAAACGCCGAACATCTTGGCCGGATTCTCGGCCAGCATGCGAATAAGGTCGGACGCCTGGATGCGGCCCGTGGCCACCGCCGCCGTGTACATGACGGTCGGGCGGTGCTCAATGCCGGGCATGCCATTCGGGATCTTGGTAAAGTTATCCTGTCCCATCTCCTTCTGTCCCTTGAAATTAAAGGAGCAGTGGTCGGTCGACAGGATATCGATCTCGCCGTTCTCCAGCGCCTGCCACAGGGCGTCCTGGTCGGCCTTGGGCCGCACGGGCGGCGAGCAGACATATTTTGCCCCCTCAAAGCCCGGTTTATCATAGACCTCCTCGGTCAGGGTCAGGTACTGCGGGCAGCTTTCGACCAGCACCTGCTGGCCGCGGGCACGCGCGGCGCGGATCTCGCCCAGGCCGTCGGCCGTAGACAGGTGCACGATCCAGGCGGGCGCGCCGGCCAGGTACGCCAGGCGTAGGAAGCGTGAGACCGCCTCGCCCTCGATGACAGGCGGCCGGGTGCGCGGATGCCAGGCCGGGCTGACGTGCCCGGCCGCGACGGCCTTCTCCTGCAGGCGGCTGAGCACCGGCCCGTTCTCGCAGTGCACGCCCAAAATGCCGCCGATCTCGCGCATCTCGCACAGCAGATCGTACATCTCCCGGTCGCCCAGCATGAGCGCGTCATAGGCATAGTATGCCTTGAACGAGGTCACGCCCGCGTCCGCCATCTCGTGCAGCTCGCGGCGGGTGCGCGCGTTCCAGTCGGTCACTGCCATGTGGAAGCCGTAGTCGCAGGCGCACTTGCCGTCCGCGCGCCCGTGCCACACGTCCAGCGCGTCGTGCAGCGTCCCGCCGCGGTCCTGGGTGGCAAAGTCGATGAGCATGGTCGTGCCGCCCACGAGGGCGGCCTCCGAGCCGGTCCGGAAATCATCGGCTGTCACCGTGCCCGACACCGGCATATCCAGGTGGGTGTGCCCGTCGATAAAGCCCGGGAACACCAGGCAGCCCGCCGCGTCAATGTTTTGGTCGCCCGAAAGGCCGACGCCCACGCCCTGGATGATGCCATCTTCGATCAAAAGGTCGCCCGGGCGCGTCCCTGCGCCCGAGACCAGAGTCCCGTTCTGAATGCAGATGGTCATGGTCTGTTTCGCCTCCTCATCCCAGCACGGCGTCGATCAGGCTTCGCAGGTCCTCCGGCAGCTTGGAGAAGTCGGTACCGGTCTGGCCTTGCCAGCGGTATTTCTCGCGGCCGAGGAAGCCGTCGTTCGACGAATCGATAAAGTCCTGTTCACAGGAGAACAGCGTAAATTTATCCCGATACGGCACAAGCCCTAGCGGACACTGGCAGGCGCAGGCGCCGCACTCGTTGCAGTAGGCGTCGATGTGCATGGCCATCTTGAGCCCTGGAAGGGGCGCGTTTGCCCGGTTGGGGCAGACGTCCACACAGTTTTTGCAGCGGTAGCAGGCTGCCGGGAAGGAATCCGGGCGGGCCGGGCGCGGCCGGGCGGCCTTCTTGTGATAATAGGCGTCGGCCGTCAGCCCGTCGCATAGCGCGCCCAGCCGCGCGACATCCACGCGCTCCGGGATATGCGCGGGCACTGCGCCCAGCAGACGGGTCAGGTTCCGGTAGCCGCCCGGCTTGAGCAGCAGGGTGGCCACGGTGACCGGCGCGATGCCGCAGGCGAGCACGTCGGCCAGGTTGTGCCCGTCGATGCCGCCCGAGAACGAGATGGGCAGCGCGCCGTCAAAGGCCTCGCTCAGGATGCGGGCTACATTGAGGGCCAGCGGGAACAGGGGCTTGCCCGACATGTACATGGCGTCCCCTGCAAGCTCGCCGCGGCGGATCTCGACCGGGAAGGTATTGGTCAGCTTGACGCCGAACACCCGGCCGCAGGCCGCGGCCGTCCGGCGCAGGCGGCCCAGCATGGCGACCGCGTCGTCCAGCTTGAGGTCGTGGTCAAAATGAGTGGTGTCGAACGCAATATAGCCATATCCCAATTCTTCGAGCAGGGACTTGACCCGGTCGTAGCCGATGAGCGTGGGGTTGCACTTGATGTAGGTGTGGAAGCCCTTTTCGGTCAGCAGGTAGGACGCGATGCGCTCGATCTCGTCCGCCGGGCAGCCGTGCATGGTGGACAGGGTGACAAGGTCGGTCACGCAGGGGTCGATGCCCCGCACAAAGCCGGCATCCACGTGCTCGAACAGGTCCAGGTGCGCCAGCGTCCAGTCCATCGCCTGCTTCCAGGCCGCAGTGCCCGAGGCATCGCGCATGGCGTTCAAAAAGCCGTCCACGGCCGGGCTCTGGATACCCTCGAGGTTGTATCCCACGCTGGCATGGAACTGGAACTTGCCGTCCAGGCCAAATTCGCGGGCCAGCAGGTGCAGGATGATATAGGCACGGATGTACTCGTCTGCCGCCGCCTGCGCGGGCAGTTCGCTGCTCCACTCGATGTTGTATGCCTCGTCGCCCGTCCAAATACAGGGCTTTTGGATGCCGAGTTGCTCGCCGTACAGCACCTGCACGGTCTTGAGCTCAAACACCCGCGCACCCGCGGCAAAGCCCGCGATGAGGTTTTGGGCGAGCTGGGTATGCGGCCCGGCGGCTGGGCCGACCGGGCAGGACAGCGGCCTGCCGGCCAGGGTCATGCCGGTGTCGGGCACCTGCGCAGCCACAGGCACATGATACAGCGCCCGCTCCGCGCGGAACGCGCGCAGCGACTGGGTCAACAGATCGGCAAAGGGGATGGGGGTCATTCTATCGCTCATGTTGCTCTCTCCTTTCGTGAGGGGCGTGGGGCGTCACAGCGCGCCGAGCGCCCGCCACAGGGCGTCGGCCTGGGCGCGGCACTCGTATGCGATCTTCTCCTCGTCCACGCCGACGAGCACGCGGTCCTGCATGAGGACGCGGCCGCCGCAGATAGTGGTCGTAATATTGCGGCCGTTCATACCGAAGGTGATGTGGCCGTTGAGGTTGTCGCCGGTCAGGCGGGTCATGGGCCGGTAATCGGACACGATGAGATCGGCGCGTGCGCCCGGGCGGATGACGCCGCAGATGCCGCCAAAGTGCCGGTCGGCCAGGCGGGCGTTGTTGACAAAGGCCATGTCCATGACCTCGCCAAAGCCGATGGACGGGTGTTGGTTCATGTGTTTGACGAGCACGCTCGCGGTCTTGACCGACTCGAGCAGGTCGGCGGTGAAACCGTCGGTGCCAAGGCCCACGGTCACGCCCGCGCCGATGAGCTTCAAGATATCGGTCACGCCGACCGCGTTGCCCATATTGGACTGCGGGTTGTGCACGACGGCCGTCTGGGTGTCGGCCAGGGCCGCGCGGTCCTCGTCGGTCAGGTAGACACAGTGGCCGCAAATGGTCTGCTCTCCCAGGATGCCGTGGCGGGCCAAGCGGTGCACAACGGTCTCGTGATAGGTCGCGCTGCAGTGGTCGCGGTCGTATGCGCCCTCGCAGACGTGGATGTGGAAGCCGGCGCTCGTGTGCGCGCGGGCAAACGCCATGGTCTCTTCCGAGATGGTGAATGAGGCGTGCATGCCGCACATGGCGGCGAGCAGGCCGCTCTTGTCGGTCTTACAGAAATTTTCAAACCGCTCGTTTTCCAGCACGCTCTGGCGCGCCTTTTCCGGGCCGTCGCGGTCCGAGATCTCGTAGCACAGGCAGGCGCGCACGCCGAGCGTCGTGGCCGCCTCAGCGATCTCGTCCAGGCTGCCCTCGATCTCGCAGAACGAGGCGTGGTGGTCAAAGACCGTGGTGACGCCCGAGCGGATGCCCTCAATGAGGGTCATGTAGGCCGACATGCGGGTCATCTGGCGCGTCAAATGCCGGTCGATGTTCCACCAGGTGCCCTCCAGGACGCCGGGAAAGTCGGTCGGGCAGTTGCCCGGGATGGTCAGGCCCCGGGCGAAGGCCGAATAGATGTGCTGGTGGGTATTGATGAAACCTGGCAGGATGATGCCGCCCTTGGCGTCGATGCGCTGGGCGTCCGGATGGGCCTGCTCGAGGGCCGCCGCCGGGCCGGCCGCCGTGATCACGCCGTCCTCAAACAGCACCGCGCCGTGCTCGATCATCGGGCAGGCCGCGTCGCGCGTCATGACCGTGCCATTTGTCAATAGCTTTTTCATACTTCCTCCTCTTTTCTCCGTTTCACACAAATGCGGGCACACTTTCTTGGCGCTTTCTACCGAAAACAAAAAGGACGCAGGCCCTTCCGGGCCCGCGTCCTCCAAAAAATCAGCCGTTTCGAATCTCTCGAATGACCATCTGTGTACAATAATCGAAATAGGCGTCAATATCGAACGCGCCCGGATCAATGAGATACTGGAACGATGCGCCCTCCATCATGGAGGTCATGACCGCCGCCAGCATCGCCGCCCGCTCGTCTGCTACCCCAAATTCCTTGAGCATGCTTTCGATCTTGCCCCGCCACACGCGGAACGACTCGACAAACGCCGCCTTGATCTCCTGATCCGCCCGGGCCTGCACCCAGAAGTCGATCTCAGCGAAATCATACTGCTGTTCGTTGACGATGAACTCGCGCTTCTGTCCCCAAAAGACGCCGATGCGCTCGGGAAGGGTGCTGCCGCAGTCCGACAAGAGCGCCTCCTGCAGTTCTGCGCAGCGGTCAAAGACCTTTTTCTGCACGGCAAGCATGAGCTCATGCTTGGACTTAAAGTAATAGTGGATGTTGGACTGGAACATGCCGGCCCGCTCGGCGATGAGCGCCATGCGCGTGCCGCTGATGGTCCTTTCATACACCACATCAAACGCCGCATCCAGGATGCGGGCCTCTGTAGATTCCTCCCGTATGTGCTTGTCCTCTGCCATAGGCCTCGCTCCCTCCGCTATTTTGGTCATCTAATCAAACTATATTTTCTTTAGTATACCTGTTTGCCCGCGCAAAGTCAAGGCGCGCGGGGCAAAATTTGCCGGGCATTTTTGCCCCCGCGCCGGCGACTTCCCGTAAAACGCAATATTACTTCTTGTGAACAACACCCCAAACGACCGAAAAAGTAGCGCATAAGATTAGCTTTATCGCATCAAACATGATAAAATATAGATACAAGGAAATACCCCGAGCATATGACTCCTCAGAAGGAGCGGGCGGCCAGCCCTCTGGCTGCCCCGGAAGAAAGGCGGTGAGGATATATGCTCCCGACCCATGAAAGCCTACCCTCTCATCTGCGCATCATATCCAAGCGCACGCGGCTCGAAATCCCGATCTCACAAATCCATTTCATCGAAGTGTTCGACTGGAAATGTATCGTACACTGCGATGCAGGCGTACAGCATGAAACCAATGTCCCGCTCAAGGACATCCAAACGCGCCTTCCACCCGAACAGTTCATCCGCTGTAACCGCAGCTTCCTGGTCAACCTGGACCATGTGTCCTCGGTCGAAAAGGACGCGCTGATCACGGACGACGGGGCCGCAGTTCCAATCTCCATCCGAAGCACAAGGCAAGCCTTACCCAGTGACCGGTCACATTTCCGGCCAATTTCGCTTTGTGTCCCGGGCTTCCCCACATCAAAAAAAAGACAGCCATATGGCTGTCTTTTTTGATGTCATCAGATATTTTCTTCCTATTGACGCATAAATTATAGGTTTTCTTTCAAGAACTTCTGCAGCGTCTCGGTGGCCTCAGCCTCGTCGGCGCCGTCCACCGTGATGTGCAGCGTGTCGCCCTGCTTGACGCCCATGCCCATGAGGCTCATCAGACGGGTCGCGTCGATGGTCTTCTCGCCCTTGGTCAGCGTAACCTTGCTGGCAAAGCCCTTGACAACCTTGACCAGCTGGCCGGCGGGACGGGCATGGATGCCCAGCGCATCCTGAATCGTGTAATCAAATTCCTTCATAAAAATCCTGACTTCCTCTCTTTCATAATCTTCCCCGTTTTCGCCCCGGGGGTTGTTTTTATTGTACTGCCTGGCGGCCCCTTCGTCAATCCTGTACGCGGATTTTTTTGCCTGGCTTGGCTCCGATGGAAAATATTTCCTTCACATTCTATGTTTTGCCATCTTCCGTCCCGGCGCCGTCCGGTGGTATAATGAAAAGCATAAAAAAGTTATATCAAAAGGAGATGAGCGTTCTGAATCCATCCACCCCGCTCGTAAGCATCATCATCCCGGTCTATAACGCCGCGCCCGACCTTGCCACCTGCATCGAGAGCGTCCGCCGCCAGCGCTACCAGCACATCGAGGTGCTGCTCGTCAACGACGGCTCGAGCGACGCCAGCCTGCACATCTGCCGCATGTATGCCGAGCGCGACCCGCGTTTCTGCGTCATCGACAAGGAGAACAGCGGCGTATCGGCCACCCGTAACCTGGCCATCGAGCGCGCCCGCGGCCAATACCTGCAGTTCGTTGACAGCGACGACTGGCTGGACGCCAACGCCACCCGCCTGCTGGTCGAGCGCGCCGAGGAGACCGGCGCCGACCTTGTCATCTCCCACTTCTGCCGCGTGGTAGACGACAAAATCAGCGTCCATGGCTTTCTCCAGTCCACCCGCGTCATGGACCAGCGCCTGTTTGCCCGCCATCTGCTCGACGAGCCCTCGAGCTTCTACTATGGCGTCATGTGGAACAAGCTCTACCGCCGCGATCTCATCATGGCGCATGACATCCGCTGCAACGAGGCCCTACAGTGGAGCGAGGACTTCCAGTTTAACCTGGAATACATCCGCTATGCGCAGACCTTCTGCGCCCTGCAGACCCCGATTTACTATTACCGCAAGCGCAGCGGCAGCCTGACCGGCGCGCTGACCTTGGGCCGGACGGTCACGACCAAGCTCAGCCTGTTTGAGTATTACCGCGCGCTGTACACCAGCCTGGGCCTGTATGAACAGTTCAAGCCCCAAATCTACCGCTATCTCATTGCCTCGGCAAAAGACAACTAGCCCTTCCATTTTTCGGCCTTGGTGCTTGTCTATCCCATATTTTTAGTATAAAATAAGATATGTTTTATGACGCCTGGTATCACCTATACTTTGACACCTGGAAGCGAGGAGACGGCAATGATCCCAGCATATCAATCTTTTGACCCAAAGAAAATTGACCAAATGCTTTCTGCGCGCCTGGAGGCGCTCGGCATCCCGGCCGAGGCGCTCGATGAGACGGTCGGGGATGGCACCCTGCGCCAGCTTATCTGCGACCTTGTGGCCGAGACGCTCGCCGAGGCCGGGGCCGAGGCCCAGCGCGACCTCTATGACCGCCAGCGCGCCGGCCGCATCGCGGCGCAGCAGCAGGGGGTAAACCTGGGCCGCCCGAGCAAGAAATGCTCGGACAAACGGTTTGCCAAGATCCGTGGGCTGTATGAGAGCCAACAGATCACGGCCGAGCAGGCCGCCCAGCGCCTACATGTCTCGGTTTCGACCTTTTACCGCTGGCTGCGCGAGGCCCGCGCGCGCGACTGAGCCGCTGCCGCCTTCCCGGGCGCGGGCCGAAGCCACAGGAACCCGCACACAGCCAAAAAAAGACGCCCTCATTTGGGCGTCTTTTTTCATGTGCGCAGGCGTCAGGACGCGAGCGGCACGTCGTTATAAATGTAATCGCTGAGCTGCTGGGCGGCCTGCTCGATGTCGAACACGATATACTGGTCCTGGCTGCCGCCATACTGCCAGTTGCCGTCGGTCGGGATGCGGCCGTGCTCGATCTCGGGCATGCCATGCCGCAGCGCGCTGACCGCCAGGCCGGCAATCTGCGCGAGGGACAGGTCGCTCGTCACATACTTGAGCATCTTGGGCGCCAGCTGGATGAGCTCCGGGATGGACAGGCCGCGCACGCGGTCGAACATCGCCTCGAGCACGACGCCCTGGCGCTCGACCCGGCCCCAGTCGTCGCCCGTGCCGCCCTTGCGGATGCGGCCGTAGCTCATGGCCTGGATGCCGTTGAGCATCTGCAGGCCTGGCTGCTCGACCGGGCACTCGGGCGCGCCGGCCGCGCGGCAGTATTCCCCGATGAACTTGTTGAGCTCACGGATCTCATTCTCCTTGACGTCGATCTCAACGCCGCCGATGGCGCCGATGAGGTTGGCCATCTGAGAAAAGTCCACCTGCACGAAGTGCTCGATATTGAGGTCAAAATTCTGGTTGATCGTGCGGATGGCTAGGGCCGGGCCGCCATAACTGTAGGAGTGGTTGAGCTTGGACTCGCCGTGGCCGTCGATCTCGACGCGCGAATCGCGCATGAGCGAGGTGATCTTGACCTTGCCCCGTCCGCCGTCGATCGACAGGACCATAATGCAGTCCGAGCGCCGGGTGCCGTCGTTGTCTGCGTCCACCCCGAACAGCGCTAGATTGGTGATGCCGCTGTCCGGCGTCTGGCTGACGGCGAGGTCGGCCCCCCGCAGCGACTCGGTATCCCGTTCATACTGGATGCCCGTGACGAGCTGGAAGGCCGTCCAGGCCGCAGCGACCAGGACGGCGGCCAGCACAAGCAGGGTCAGCCAGCGGCGCACGATGCGCAATAGCCGCCGCGCAGTCAATTACTGATCCTCAAAGGCCATGTTGATGTAGGCCTGGGTGACCTCGATGAGGCGCAGGGTGTTGGTGTAGTGCACGTGGCCGACCGGCATGCCGGCGGTCACCGTGATGATGTCGCCCACCTGCACGCCGCAGGTCTCGACCGCCGCGCGGACGGCCTGGGTGTACAGCTCGGTGCCCGAGTTGACCTGCTTGATGAGAGCCGGCACAACGCCCCAGGACATGGTCATACGGTGGTATGCCTTCTCGTTGTAGGTCGCGCCGACGATGATGGTGCCCGGGCGGAAGGAGGAGACGGCGTACGCGGTCGAACCGGACTGGGTGACCGCGACGATGCACTTGGCGCCGAGGTCGGCCGAGGTCGTGCAGGTGGCGTGGGCAATGGCATTGGTCTTGCGCTCGCCCTTCATGTTCATCTCCTTGAACTCGTCGCGGGTGACACGGCGGCGGTCATAATGGATCTTAGCCTCGGCGTTGGAGGCGATAAGCGACATGGTGCTGACGGTCTCAACCGGATACTTGCCGACCGAGGTCTCGCCCGAGAGCATGATGGCCGAAGTGCCATCGAATACGGCGTTTGCAACGTCGGATACCTCGGCGCGGGTCGCGCGCGGGTTCTTGGACATGGAGTCGAGCATCTGGGTCGCGGTGACGACGCGCTTGCCCTGGGAGATTGCCATCTTGATCAGGTGCTTCTGGATCTCGGGCAGCTCGTAGTAGGGTACCTCGACGCCGAGGTCGCCGCGCGCTACCATGAGGCCCGAGCACTCGGACAGGATCTCGCGGATATTGTTGACGCCTTCCATGTTCTCGATCTTGGCGATGATCTGAACGTCCTCCTGACCGTACTCCTTGAGGATCTCCTTGATGTCCAGGATATCCTGCTTGGAGCGGGTGAAGGAGGCGGCAATGAAGTCGATGCCCTGCTCGAGGCCGAAGATGATGTCCGAGCGATCCTTGTCCGAGACAAAGGGCATGTTGAGCTTGATGCCCGGGACGTTGATCGACTTGCGGTTGGACAGCGGGCCGGCGTTGAGCGCCTTGCAGACGATGTCCGTACCGTCCTTGACTTCCTGCACCTCGAAGGCGATCAGGCCGTCGTCGATGAGGATGCGGGTGCCGGGCTTTACATCGTTCGGCAGGCCCTCGTAGGAGATCGAGACGATGCTCTCGTCGCCCTCGACGTCGCGGGTGGTCAGCGTGAAGGTCTGGCCATCCTGGATCTCGATCTTGCCGTTCTTATAGGTCTTGGTCCGGATCTCCGGGCCCTTTGTGTCAAGCATGATGCCAATCGGCAGGCCGAGCTCTGCGCGGCAGGCCTTGACCAGGTCCATACGCTGCTTGTGCTCCTCGTGGGAGCCGTGGCTGAAGTTCAGACGGGCAACGTTCATGCCCGCCTCCATCATGCCCTTAAGCACTTCCTTGTCGTCGGTCGCCGGGCCGAGCGTACAGATGATTTTCGTTCTGCGCATCATAATAGATCTACCTCACTTCATGATAAACAAATCAGCGGAAAATTTGTTTTCGACTATAACTGTAACCTTTCCTATTCTATCATTTTGCCGCCTTCTTTGCAATGTATTCCTGGTATCCCACGCATGTAATCTTTCATTTTTTCTACCTTGTTGAAAAATTCCCGTCTTTGCCCAAAGCAATTCGTGAATTTTGCCCTTTGCGCCCTTGCGGCCGGTGTGCACTTCCAGTATAATATAGATACGTTTTGATTATATTTTGAAAATTTATTTCTGAAAGGAGCGCAGCATCGCTATGCACCAGCCCGTTTTGGTCATCATGGCTGCCGGCCTTGGCTCGCGTTACGGCGGTCTCAAGCAGATCGACCCGCTCGGCCCAAACGGTCAGATCATCCTGGACTACTCCATCTACGACGCCTACCGCGCCGGCTTCCGCCGCGTGGTCTTTATCATCAAGCCCGAACTCGAGGACGCCTTTGAGCAGGCCATTGGCCGCAAGGCCCGGCGCCTCATGCAGGTCGATTACGTCTATCAGACGCTGTCTGTCCTGCCGGAAGGCCTTGTCGCCCCGGCGGGACGCGAAAAGCCGCTCGGCACCGGCCACGCGGTCTACTGCGTCAAGGACGCTGTGGACGCGCCCTTCGCCGTCATCAACGCCGACGATTTTTACGGCGCGGACGCCTTTGCCAAAATCTACGCTTTCCTGTCCACCGCCCGGGACGACGGCAAATACCGCTACTGTATGGTGGGCTACGCGGTCGAGAACACCCTGACCGAGAACGGCACGGTATCCCGCGGCGTGTGCACCACCGACGCGGACGGCCTGCTGACCGACATCGTCGAGCGCACCAAAATCGCCCGGGATGCCGACGGCGTCATCCGCTTTACCGATGGTGCGGGCGGCGTCATCGAGCCCGGCACGCCGGTCTCCATGAACCTGTGGGGTTTCACCCCCTCCTTCCTCGGCGAACTTGAGGCCCAGCTGCGCGATTTCTTTGCCAACAAGCTGCCGGGCGACCCGATGAAGGCAGAGTTTTATCTGCCCTCGGCCGTCGATACGCTGATCACAGCCGGCAAGGCCACGGCCCGTGTGCTGCACACCGGCGCCAAGTGGTTCGGCGTCACCTATCAGGCCGACAAGCCCACCGTCCAGCAGGCCCTGCGCGAGATGACGCAGGCCGGCCTCTATCCGGAGGAGCTGTGACCGCCATGCAGACAAACAAGACCCCTGACCTGAGCACCTATTTTGCCGCCTTCCGCGACAACCTGGAGGCCGGCCTGGACAAGGCCTTCAACTCCATGCGCAATGTCTCGGTGGAGGGCCGGCTGACCGCCCTGCATGCCTGGTTCGACTCCGATTCCGAGCAAAAAGTCCTGGGCGTCATCCCGATCGGCGGCGCCATGCTGCACAGCCATGAGCACCGGCTGCTGTTCTCGGTGCCCGCGCTGGACCGCGGCGCCCTGGACGCCTGGTGGGACTATGCCAAGGGGCTTCAGCACACGCTCGTGCGCGCCGACCCCCTGCATCAGTTTTCCATCATCAGCCTGATCTTGGTCTGCGGCAGCTGCGAGGGCGCCGCCCTGCGCCGCCTGCGCCGCCTGTCGAGCGACGTCAACTACCGCCCGCCTGCGACCGGCTGGTCGACCGTGCGCATGGCCGTAGTGGACGCCTCGACCGGAAAGGTCTCGACCAACCGCGCCGGCGCGCCGCTCGCGGCCATCCTGCGCCAGGCGCAGCCCTGATTTTTCCCGTTTTTTCCCCGTTTCCCCTTGTCAAGGCCGCATTTTTGTGCTATGATGACATGTATGCAATTGCGCCCCGCCGCAGGGGCCTGAACAGATATCGAATTTTTAGTCTATCAATATTCGGAGGAATGAACATGGGTACCCTGAAGCTGATCCTTTCCATCGTGGAAGTCCTGGCCTGCGTATTCCTGACCGTCGTCATCCTGCTGCAGCAGGGCGCGCGGCAGGGCCTGTCCGGCGCGATCGCCGGCGGCGCGGACACCTTCTTCGGCCAGTCCAAGGCGAGCAACATGCAGCGCACGCTGTCCCGCCTGACCACGGTCATCGGCGTTGTCTTTGTCGTCATCGCCGTCGTGATGAACTGCATCTGACATGAAGCTCATCCTGGCCGCCCTCTTCGCGGCGTTTGCGGTGTGCGCCGTGCTGGTCTTTCTCTTCCAGGTACAGTACGGGCGCTTGAACGGCCCAAACAGCGAATCGGCAAAGCTCGGCACCGAATCGCCGGCGGCCAAGCGCTGCCGCCATCGCGCGGTCTGTGCCGCGGTCGCCGCCGCGGTATTCCTGGTCGCCGCCTGTGCAGTCGGCGCCACCCTGCGCTGACCGCAACGACAGACACAAAAAAGCCATCCGTTTCGGATGGCTTTTTCTTTTGCCGCCGCGGCAGGCGCTCATAAGTGCATGCCGCGCGCGGCGAGTTCCTTTTTGACCGCCCGCCACTCGTTCGGGTGGAAGCAGCTCAGGCCCTGGACCGGTGTCGCGTCGCCCTCCGGCCACACGAGGTCGGTCCCGGTCTCCAGGCTATGCCCAAAGGCGTTGAGCGACGCCCACCGCATGCCAATGACCTCGGGCCCGGGCGCAAACGCCTGGTCACGCCTCCACAAAAACAGGTACGCCAGCTCGTCGTCCCGCTCGCCGGTCTCCCAGGTATACCGCTGATGGCAGGGCGCGGCCAGCGCAGCCACATCCTGCTCCCGCAGGGCCACGCCGCACTCCTCCTGCGCTTCGCGCACGACCGCCTGCAGGGGCGTCTCGCCCGCGCCGACGTGGCCGGTCGCGGCCAGGTCATACGCGCCCGGGTTGAGCGGCCGGTCCATGGCGCGGCGCTGCAGCCATACGCCGGGCACGCCTGCCTGCGTCTCAAGCGCCCATAGGTGCACGACCGCATGGCGCAGGCCCTGCCGATGCACCTGCGCACGCGGCTGGTCGCCGCACGGCCGGCCGTGTGCGTCCAATACGGTCAAATACTCCGCGCCCGGCGTGCGGCGGCCCGCGATCAGGCGCAGCTTCTCCTCCCGCGTCAGCTTCTTGATCGCCGCCTCATAGCTGAGCGCCTCGCCCCGGTCGGCAAAGACCTCGCTGAAAGCCAGACGGACCGGCCCGCGTCCGCGGGTATACTTGGCCCCATGCCCGCTGTTATGGGCAGCCAGACGCGCGGTCAGATCGTTTGTCCAGCCGGTATAGAGCGTGCCGTCAGCACATTCCAGGATATAGACATAATTCATGTTCCTGTCCTCCTTATCCGCGATCGGGCGCCCCGTCCGGCAGCCGGTCGTGCTCCGTGAGGGGGCGCAACACCCGGCACGGGCAGCCGGCGGCCACCACCCCGGCCGGGATATCCCGCGTCACCACGCTGCCTGCGCCGATGACACTGCCCTTCCCGATGGTGACGCCGCCGCATACCGTGACGTTCGCGCCCAGCCAGACGTCGTCTTCCAACGTGATCGGCGCCGAGGTCTCCAGGCCGGCCGCGCGCTGGTCGGCGCACAGCGCATGGCCGGCACAGGTCAGGCAGACGCCCGGGCCGATGAAGGCATTGCCACCGATGTGCACAGGCGAGGTATCCAGGATGACACAGTTATAGTTGATCACCGCCAAGCCGTGCAGATGGATGTTAAAGCCGTAGTCACAGTGGAATGACGGCTCGATCATGGCCATCGCACTACAGGTGCCGAACAGCGCCTGCAAGATCTCCTGCCGCCGCGCCAGCTCGTCCGGCCGGGTGGCATTATACGCTTGGCACAGCGCCTTTGCCTTGTCCTGTAAGTGATTGGGCATTTCGTCATAGCGCGCCTGATAGGGCGCGCGCTGCTGCATTCTTTCCAGCATATCCACCGTGCTCTCCTCCTGTCTGTTTTGTCGGCAGAAAAAACAAAAAAAAGCCGGTCAAACGACCGGCTTTTGGTGCAGATGGTGGGACTTGAACCCACACGCCCTTGCGAGCACTAGCACCTGAAGCTAGCGCGTCTGCCATTCCGCCACATCTGCATATTTCACTTATTGAGTGCCGCGCATCAGCGACGTATATTATTATACACCATCTTTGCCAAATTGCAAGCATTATTTTTGATTCTGCGTCATTTTTTTGTGAGGGCCCGGGATGCAGGCCCCTCTGCCTCACTCCAGGCGGGTCTCCTGCGCCGGGACGACGGTCTGTACGTCCTGCGTGCCCAGCTGGCGGAACGTTCCAAAACTGAGCACCATGAGCGCGACATACAGGACCACAATGCCGATACAGATACCGGCCACCGTGCGCACGACGCGCCGCACAAACCGGCTGCGCGCGGCAAGCTGCGCATTGATCCCGGCGAGCTGCTGCGCAACCGCATCCGGCGCGGGTGCGTCCGGCTCGGGCATGCCGCCGAGCAGCACGCTGACCGGGATATCCAGGATCTCGGCTAAGCGTACCAGCAGGTCGGCGTCGGGCACCGACAGGCCGCGCTCCCATTTGGACACGGTCTGCCGCACGACATGCAGCCGGCTGGCAAGTTCCTCCTGCGAGATGCCCTGCTTCTGCCGGGCTCGCTTTAAATTTTCACCGAACATAGCGTTCGCCTCCTTTTCCTGCCCCATTGTACCGCAGCGCTGGCCGTTGCGGCAAGCAACGCAGCGTGACATCGGCAGGATCACGGCGGTCACCGGCCGTCCTGCACCACCGCGCAGGCAAACGGGAAATCCATCTGCGCACAGGGGAAGCCGACCGACAAGGAGGTGCCAAACCCGATAAAGGCCTCATGCCGCCAATGCGCACCCTGCACGCCGTAGGCCCCCGCCGTGCCGTCGTGCAGCAGGCGCACCGTCATCGGCCGCCCCAGCCGCGCCGACAGCGCCTCGCCCAGCACGCGGTCATACCGCGCCCCGAGCAGGCGCAGTTTGCCGTATCCGCCCCGCTCCACCACGCAGCCGTCCTGGACATAATTTGCCACGCTGGCGATGACCGTCCGGCAGGCCGCGCCGGTCTGCCGGTCCAAGTCCACGAGGGCCTGGACCATGTGGTCGTGCAGCGCCGCAGCCGCCTGCCGCTCTTCCGCGTCGGACGGGAAAGTCCACTGGGTCCACTGCGCGGGGATGGCTTGCTGCACGTGCAGTACGGGCCGGCCCGCCTCCCAGCGCAGTGCGCCGCGCTTGATATAGCTGTGTCCAAAGTCCACGACCAGTGCCTCTGTCTCCCGGCGTGCAGCGTAGCGCGCCGCGCCGAGGAGCGATACCAGGCCGGGATGGGGCGCCAGGCGCACCCGGGCGCCGCCCAGGCCGCGCCCGGCACAAGCCAAGCGTACCCGGTCCACAACGATCTCGCCCAGCCGCCCGCTCAGCAGGCCGCCCGCCAGGCAAAAGCTGTCTACGCCGCGCCAGTACTCCCACTGGGCCGCTGTCCAGTCCGGCCGGACGGCCGGGCCGCCGCCCCGGCGGAGCGTCCATAGGATGTCTGCAATGTCGTCTGCGATGGCCTCCGCCACCGCGCGCGCCCCGCCGGCCCGCGCCGGGTCGTCCAGGCACCGCGCAAAGGCCACGCGCCAGTCTCCATCCGCGTGTTCGCCCTGTGCGCGCAGGAAGGCGCACACCTTCCTGCCGACCGTCTCGGACGAGCAGCGTGCCTTGGCCGTATCCGCCGCACCCGAGAGCGGCAGCAAATTCAGCGAGGCCTTTTGCAGCAAATAGCCGTTTTTCAAAAAGGGATTGTCCAATGCCTTGTCTCACCGTCCGATCGGTCTGTGCGCCCGGCGCTGTATTTACAAAAGAGCGGCGCATTTTCATACGCCGCTCTTATCTCATTTGGTGCGGGTAACAGGACTTGAACCTGCACGTCGGGGACACC
>ERZ1643250.649-NODE-649-length-35444-cov-65.289327_pt1 | contig 35444 bp, 37 predicted proteins | sample MGYA00579262_ERZ1643250 | MGnify/ENA primary metagenome ERZ1643250 (study PRJEB29033, sample SAMEA4952265) | chicken gut metagenome | biome: Broiler Chicken; feature: Gastrointestinal Tract; material: Caecum | place: Ireland | collected 2018 | study: Broiler...
TCTTACCAAAAAGGAGCCATTTTTTACCAAAGCCACAAAGTTTTTTACACTACCGGAATAATGTATAAATATCCTCGATTTTGATTAATGTTCCAGCTCTTTCTTTTTGTTTATCCTTTTTCTGTTTTATTCCACTACTTCATCTAAGAGTTCCTGCAGTGTGGCTTTGGATATCATACCGCTTCCTCCGGTCACCAGCTCTCCGTTGCTGTTAAGAATATAGGTCGTAGGGAAAGCCTGGATTCCGTAGGTTATCACTGCATCCATTTCCTTGTCATAATATACCGGAAAGGAAAATCCCTGTTCTTCTACATAGGCTCGGCCAGATTCCTCTGTTTCGCCCATACAGCCTATTCCATCTACCATAATAAACTGGACCTGATCTTTCAGTTCCTGGTACAGCTCTTCAAAATCTGGCATTTCTTCCCGGCAGGGCGGACATTTACTGGTCCAGAAGTTGATCACTGCCGGTTTTCCTTCTAAAATTTCTTTCAGACTGGTCTGGGTTCCTTCCTGATCCCACACTGTAAAATCCGGTGCGTCTGCATATTCTGCAGTTTCCTCCTGAGACTGGTTTTCATCTTCTGTTATTTCTCCCGAAGCGTCTTCTGCACTCATATCCTCTTCCTGCTTGGCCAATTCCATTTCCCGCTGACGCTCTGCTTCCTTTTGAAGTTCCTGATAGCCAAATGCCCCGATCACCAGCAGCAGAAAAAAAGCCACTGCTCCCATTATCCATTTCTGTTTTGCGTTCATAACCGCTCCTTCCTCAGCTTACCAAAGCCAGATACTGATTCATCAGCCCGGTCATCATAAGTATTCCCACCAGGATTAAAAGACCTCCGGAAATTTTATTGATTATTCCATAATGGCTTTTTATCCAGTCAAAAGTAGTCTTTAACTTCTGTATCAGCACTGCACTGATGAGGAAAGGAATTCCAAGACCTGCCGAATAGCATAAAAGCAGCAAAATTCCTTGTCCCCAGGAGGCCTGTGAAGATGCCAGCATCAGCGCCGAGCCCAGAAATGCCCCAATACAAGGTGTCCATCCCAGGCCGAATACAATACCAAAAAGGACTGTAGAGACTATCCCCATCTCTGTATTCTGTCCCATACCGCCAGTCCCTTTAAAAAGATTCAGTTTGAGCGCACCCAGAAAGTTCAGACCAAAAATAATTACCATCAATCCGCAGACCAGATTCACCTCTGTCTGATATCTCCTGAGGAGGCCTCCTATTGTTCCTGCAAACGCTCCCAATACTCCGAAAGTCACTGTAAAGCCCAGCACAAAAGCCAGGGCTTTCCAAAAGGGAGAGCGTTTCTCCTGTCCGCTTCTCCCCCCGGCAAAATATGCCACATATACCGGAAGCATTGGAAGGAGACACGGTGATATAAATGTGATCAGGCCTTCTAAAAAAGTAATCAGATAAGTCATTCTTCTTCCTTTCTCCTGCCTACTGGCGCCGCATAGACAGTACATTCATAGTCTTTTTCCCCTGAGGGTCCTGGTGCAAAACCCAAAAGCTCATCCAGGCACTCCTGGTCGTAAGCGCCTATGGCACAGGTACCGCATCCAATAGACTCACAGGCAAGGTATAGGTTCTGGCATATGTGGCCTGCATCCAGAAGAATATATTTTGCCGCTTTTTGTCCATAACGCCATTCGGTCCTGTAAGGAAGGGCGCTCCAGACAAAAACCACAGGGGCGGAAGCTGCAAAAAACTGTCCACATAGTGCCTGAGTCAGCTCTGTCTCATAATCTTGCCGGTCTTCCCAAAGTTCCAGCCGGTGGTTTTCCGGAAGGTAATGATAAATTCCTTTTTTCAGCCCCTCTACACTGCTGACAAACAGGTAGGTTTCAAAAGGATGTCTGGAGCCTGCAGAGGGTACGTTCCGGAAAGTTACCGGATTTTTATGTCCCGCCATATTCCGGACGCCCTGGGTTGTCCACAGAAGGTAAGACAGTTCCAGAAGAGTAAGAGTCTCTTCCCTGTACTGTCTTCTGCTCTTTCTCCCTGTGACAAGTTCCAGAAAATTCCCGTTTATGGAAAGTTCTCCAAAGTCCTTTGGCAAAGATATCTCCCCCCGCCCCAGTTTTTCCTTTAAAGGCCTGGGCCCAGGCAGTTTCTGCTGCTGATCTGTAGGCTCCTCTCCTGCATCACTTTTCTGATATCCCTTTAATAGCTCTCTGTTTTTCATAAGCTGATATTTTGTCTTTTCATTCATGGTAAAAATCCTCCTTTCCCCTTCTCCCCACCCAGAGTTGATGTTATTATACCATAAAGTAGAAAGCCAGGCGAGCATTTATGCTCATCTGGCGCCCAAGGACTTTTATATAGTCAAAGACCCTCGCGGCAGTCGCCAAATGGACATGCGAGCATGCCCGCTTGGCTCGTTGCTCGCGGGAATAAAAAAGGAGCGGCCCACGCAAAGCATACCTTTTGTCTTTGCCTAATAGGGCGCACTCCCTTATATTCTTATTTTAATTTTCCCAGCCAAAAACTAAGCTGAGTCTAATGGGCAACAGCGTAGGGTTTTCTTTTGAAAATATCTTTTGCCTTCTGGCTGACTTTAGCTTCCATTCCTGAATAGCTGCGCATAAGATCATATTTCATCTGCTTCCGGTTTCTTCTTTCTTTTCTCATTTCAAACACCTCGCTGTTTTCTTTATAGAATAAACACAGCCTGTTTTATGCCTTTTTTCTGCCTGCAGGCCTGCCGGATCTTTGTTTTTCCTACGGCCTGCAGACATTGATTCTGTGGCTGCATATTTATGATAGCACAAGAATGTTTGAAACATATTATGGTTCTTTCAAATCTATGTAAATTCAAAACAAAAAAACACCGTCCCCGAAGCTCTACGGCCTCAAAAACAGTGCTTTAACTGCGCCTTCAGGGACTCGAACCCTGGACAAATAGATTAAGAGTCTACTGCTCTACCAACTGAGCTAAAGGCGCATCTCTTATGTTTTTTGCGTTTTCCTTAACGCAAGAGATATTATAACTCAGGCTTTTACAAAATGCAAGCTTTTTTTTATATTTTTTTAATTTTTTATTTTCATCCTCTTTTTTTGAATTTTACACTTTCTAAAATCTTTTCTGTCTCTTCTATAGATTTGAGGATTTCTGCTGCTCGTGTACCAGCCTTCCGGTTCTGGTAAGCCCACTGAAACAGGGCATTCTCCAGCCCGCCTTTCTTTTTCCCCATAAATTCCCCCAAAAAGATCTTCTTTATAATATATGATATCAGAGGAAGAAAGGTCCTGGATATCTGACCTGCTTATCTGGAATACTGTATCAGAGACTGATTACCCGATACATTAACGCCCGGCAATCATTTTATAGATAGGGTTTCCCATAGAGGAAAATTTCTCTTCATATTCTGTCATTACATTTCCTTCATTCATAGACGGGTCGTGATGAAGGTCAAAGGTATGGGCCATAAGTTTCCATCCTGCTTCCTCTGTTTCTTCCAGAGAAAACTCAAAGAGAGGACGGTTATCTGTCTTAAATTCCACTACCCCACGGGGAGCCAAAATCTGGTCATACCGCTGAAAAAACTGCCGGGAAGTAAGCCGCCTCTTAGCGTGGCGTTCCTTAGGCCAGGGATCAGAAAAGTTTAAATAAATTCTATCTATTTCATTCTTATCAAATATCAGCGGGAGTTCCCTGGCGTCCATCCGGATAAAACGGAGATTTTCCGGAGCAGTTCCCTCCTCCGCCTTTTCTTCCATTTTCTGAACAGCCCTGAGAAGAACACTGTCATACATCTCGATCCCCAGATAATTGATTTCTGGATTCAAATCCGCCATTTCCATAAGAAATCGGCCCTTTCCCATTCCAACCTCTATATGTATGGGATTGCTGTTCCCAAAAACCTCTTTCCAGTTTCCCCTCTTTTCCTGAAGCTCATGAACTACAAATCTATTATTTTCAATGGTTTCTTTCGCTCCCGGTATGTTTCTTAATCTCATGGTATTCCTGCCTTTCCTTATTTACAAAAAAGAGTATACATGATTTTCCATGGGTATTTCAAGTACATTTCCCGAATTCCTGCCTTACCCCTTTTCTTTTCTGATTTGTTGATGCAATTTTATGTTTTTTCCTGTTTTTTCCTTGGATTTTATATGACTTTTCTCTAAAAATGGTGTATGATAAGTGGTAGTAATTTACGAGGAGGAAATTCTATGGAAGACATCATCAACAAACTGGCTGAAATAGAAGCTGCTGCCTCTCACATCATGGATGATGTGTCGGAACAGAAGAAACAGCTGGCTTTGGAATATGACCAGGCAGTTCAGGATTTTGACCGGGCCATAGACGAAGAAACCCAAAAAAAGACAGCCAGTATCAGGAAAGAGCTGGAAGTCCGGATGAAGGAAAAGCTTTCTCATCAGGAATCTGAAACAGCCCGTACACTGAAGCAGATGGAGGACCACTATGAGGAACACCATAAAGACCTGGCTGCTCAAATATATAACCGAATATTAAGGATGTGAGACTATGGGAAATCTGCTTTCTTACAGCGGTCTGTCCACTAAAATCCGGGCCATGCAGAGCAAGCTTGTCGGCGAGTCCCAGTTTCAGGAAATCGCTCAGATGGACTCTGTTCCCCAGGTAATGGCCTATCTGAAAAAGCAGCCTGGATTTTCCGATTTATGGGCAGATTTAGATGAGAACAGCCTTCACAGAGGAGACATTGAAAAGCTCCTCCTTCACACCGTCCATCAAAATTTTGCCAAACTATACCGTTTTGCTAATCCTGAACAGAGGACTTTCATGAAACTCTATTTTAAAAGATACGAGATTGCTATTATGAAGGACTGTCTGCGGAAGGTATTCGATGAAGGACGGGGCGAGCTGGATCTCTCTATTTTTAAATCCTTTTTTGACCAGCACTCGAAGCTGAATATCGAAAGGCTTAGCGAAGCCCCTGCCATAGAGAGCTTTGTAGAAGAGCTGAAGGGTACAGAATACTATGCCCCTTTAAAAAAGCTGAGCAATGATTTCACCCCTTCTCTCTTTGACTATGGTATGGCTCTGGATCAGTACTACTTTGCCAATATCTGGTCGGTAAAGGAGAAGCTGTTCAAAAAAAGGGATCTTGCGGAGATTACCACTGCCTACGGCAATAAATTTGACATGCTGAATCTTCAGTGGATCTACCGCTCAAAAAAATATTATCATATGTCGCCGGCAGATATCTATGCACTGCTGATTCCGGTGCACTACCGGCTCTCAAAAAATAACATTACTGCTTTGGTGGAGGCTTCCGACCTGGAAGAATTCCGCCGGGCCCTGGATACCACTTATTACAAAAAACGTTTTCCCGAACTTGCCCCGGAAAAACTGGAAGAATTCTATAATCTGAATCTGAAAACAATTATAGAAAAAGAGGCAAGGAATTATCCACACTCAGTAATTGTGATATATTCTTATCTTTATCACAAGGAACACGAAGTAGACAGGCTGACCACGGCCATAGAATGTGTCCGTTATGGACTTTCGCCTGCTGAGACACTGGATTATATTCATAAAACGTAAGAACTCGGAGGTGATTACATGATCGAGAAGATGAAGTTCCTGAGTATTACGGGACCTAAGACGGATATTGACCGGGTGGTAAACGATTATCTTTCCAAATATGAGATCCATCTGGAAAACGCCATGGCCCAGCTCACTCAGGTCCAGCATTTATCTCCCTATATCCAGATCAATCCCTACAGAGATCTGCTGGCAAAGGTAAATGAATTTGCCAGCCTGCTGGGAAGCACAAAAAATATCCCTATTCAGGATATTTCTCTGGAAGAAATCCAGCCCCTGCTGGACTCCCTGGGAGAAAGGATTTCAAAGCTGCGTCAGGAATGTGATGCCATTATGGCGGAGCGTTCCTCTGTTGCTGAGGATCTGAACCGACTCTCCCCTTTTTCTTCTCTGCCTGAAGATGTGGATAAACTGGTCCATTATCGTTTCGTCCAGGTACGGTTCGGAAGAATCCAAAGGGAATATTATGAGAAATTCAAAACCTATGTATATGACGACCTGGACACCATGTTCTATCCCTGCAGGGAAGATTCCGATTATGTCTGGGGATTGTATTTCGTTCTCTGGACCAAAATGGAAAAAGTAGACGCCGTATTCTCTTCCATGCACTTTGAGCGTACCTATTTAAAGAAAGATTACTATCATGGTACGCCTCAGGCTCTCTGCGCGGAGTATGAGAAAAAACTGGAAAATCTCCGCAGAGAGTACGACAGCCGGCAGGATGAGATTCAAAAGCTTCTGGAAAGAGACGCTTCAAAGATCCTTTCCGCCCAGGCAGCCTTAAATGCTCTATCCACAAACTTTGATGTGCGGAAAGTAGCCGCCTGTGTAAAGGAGCATCAGGAAACCTTCTATATATTATGCGGATGGATGACAGAAAAAGATGCCTCTGTCTTTATGAAGGATATTGAAGATGACCCTAACCTTTTCTGCGTGGTGGAAGACGACAAAAACAAAATAAGCTGCAAGCCCCCCACAAAGCTGAAGAATCCTAAAATCTTCAAGCCTTTTGAAATGTATGTGAAGATGTATGGGCTTCCTGATTACCATGAATTAGACCCTACTGTTTTTGTGGCGATCACTTATTCCTTTATTTTCGGCGTTATGTTTGGGGATGTGGGCCAGGGCCTTCTTTTAGCAATCGGAGGATTCCTGTTATATAAGAAGAAACATTTAGATCTGGCAGCTATTATCGGTACCGCCGGTATCTTTTCCACCTTTTTCGGATTTATGTTCGGCAGCGTCTTTGGATTCGAGGATATCATAGACGCCCTGTGGCTAAGGCCTGCAGAGGCCATGACCCTGGTCCCGGGACTTGGAAATATGAACACTATCTTTGTGGCAGCCATTATCTTTGGTATGTTCCTGATCCTGCTGACTATGGTCTTCCACATTATAAATGCTGTTAAGGCTAAAGATGTGGAAGGTACCTGGTTTGACCAGAATGCGGTGTGCGGGCTGATATTCTACGGAACTCTGACCGTTTCTGCAATCCTGCTGCTCACAGGAAATCCACTTCCTGCAGCTGCAGTGCTGGTGGTGCTTTTCGCGGTTCCTCTGATCATAATCATGCTGAAGGAGCCCATTACCCGGCTGGCAGAGAAGAAAACTCCTTCCATTGAAGGCAGCAAGCCTATGTTCTTTGTGCAGAGTTTCTTTGAACTTTTTGAAATTATGCTGAGTTTTCTTTCGAATACTCTTTCCTTTGTGCGTATCGGAGCTTTCGCCGTAAGCCACGCAGCCATGATGGGAGTTGTCCTTATGCTGGCTGGCGCAGAAGGGGGCGGCAGTACAAACTGGCTCATCATCGTTCTGGGAAATCTTTTTGTATGCGCTATGGAGGGCCTGATCGTAGGAATCCAGGTACTCCGTCTGGAATACTACGAAATGTTCAGCCGCTTCTACAAGGGCAGCGGAAAGGAATTCCGTCCTTTCTTAAAACGTGTAAACCGCAAAGGTTCATCAGACCAGGCATAGGTCTCAATAGAAAACAGAAAATATTAGGAGGATTTATATTATGACAACTATTATCCAAATCACTATTGCAGCAGCTTTGATCTTAAGCATCATCGTTCCCTTTGGAGCATTTTTCCTGGGAGAGAAAAACAAAAAACGTTACAAAAAATCTCTGGCAGCCAACTGCTTCTTCTTTTTCGGAACCCTTCTGGTGGGCACTATCGTTATGTTCGGCGGAACTGTAAGCGCTCAGGCTGCTACAGACGCTGCAGGTTCCGGTCTGGCAGAAGGCCTTGGATATCTGGGCGCTGCTCTGGTTACAGGTCTTTCCGGCATCGGCTCTGGTATCGCCGTTGCCAGCTCTGCAAGTGCAGCTCTGGGTGCGATCAGCGAAGACGGCTCTCTGTTTGGTAAGTCTATGATCTTCGTTGCCATGGCAGAAGGTATTGCTCTCTATGGTCTGATCATTTCCTTTATGATCCTGGGAAGATTAGGCTGACATATATGGAAGGATGATTTCCTATGAAAATGTTTTTGATCAGTGACAATATTGATACTTACACCGGCATGCGTCTGGCCGGGGTGGAAGGCGTAGTTGTCCATGAAAGAGAGGAGCTTAAAAAAGCTCTGGAGGACGCCATCGCCAACAAGGAAAATGGTGTGATCCTTCTCACAGAGAAATTTGGAAAGGAATTTCCGGATATCATAGACGATGTCCGGCTGAATCACAGCCTTCCTCTTCTTATAGAGATTCCTGACCGCCACGGAACCGGACGGGCCCCCGACTTCATTACTTCCTATGTAAATGAAGCTATCGGACTAAAATTATGACAGGAAGGTGATAGGTATGACAACGGAAGAAAAACTGCAGCACTTTTACGCAGTTTCCATAGAAAGCGCCAAAGAGGAGGCGTCTAAAGCCATTTCTGAATACCGTGCTTCTCTGGAGGAAAACCTGGAAAAGCATAAAAAAGAAAAGAAAGCGGCTTCGGAAAATCAGTTTAAAATAGAATCGGAAAATGCTGCCAGAGAGATTAACAAAGCCCTCTCTTCAGAGCATCTCCATATTAAACGTCGTCTTTCCAAAAAGCATCAGGAACTTGAAGAAAAGCTTTTCGATGAAGTAGAAGACATGCTCCGGGCCTTCATTGCCACTCCCCAGTATACAGACTGGCTGGAAGACAAAATAAAAAGAGCCCTTGAGGCTGCTGGAGAGGACCAGATGGAAATCTATCTTTCTGCAGGTGACCAGGCTCTGGCAGAGGAACTTGAAAAACGCACAGGAATCTGTCCTCTGATCTCCCAGACTTCTTTCCTGGGAGGTATCCGGGCAGTAATCCCTGAAAAAAATATTCTTATTGACTACACGCTCCTGACCCTGCTGGAAGGGGAGAAGGAAAACTTTAATTTTGACGGAGGGCTGAAATATGAGTAGAACTGGTATTATTTACGGCATCAATGGCCCTGTCATCTATCTAAAAGGAAATACCGGGTTTAAGATGTCCGAAATGGTCCATGTGGGTAAGGAACACCTGGTAGGGGAGGTCATTTCTCTGAAAAAGGATACCACTACGGTACAGGTCTTCGAGGAGACCAGCGGCCTGAAACCAGGAGAGACCGTTACTGCCACAGGAGATGCCATTTCCGTAACCCTGGGGCCTGGAATCCTGGACAATATTTTCGACGGTATACAGAGGCCTCTTTCTGAAATTGCCAGAGGGTCCGGAAAATATATTTCCAGAGGTGTACAGGTAGATTCCCTGGATACGGAAAAACTCTGGGATGTACACATGACCATTTCTCCGGGAATGGAGGTCTACGGCGGAACCATTATAGCCGAGGTTCCTGAAACCTCTTCTATTGTCCACAAATCCATGGTTCCTCCAAATATCCATGGAATTGTAAAATCTGTAGTTCCCGATGGTAAATACAATATTACCCAGACCATAGGAGTGCTGACCCTGGCAGACGGCAGTGATTACGAATTAAAGCTGGCCCAGAAATGGCCGATCCGCGTTCCCCGGCCTACCAGCCGCCGCTATCCGGCCTCTGTGCCCCTGGTCACCGGACAGCGTATCCTGGATACTCTGTTTCCTATTGCCAAGGGAGGCACAGCTGCTGTACCCGGAGGTTTCGGAACTGGAAAGACTATGACCCAGCATCAGATCGCCAAGTGGTCTGATGCAGATATTATCGTATATATCGGCTGCGGCGAGCGCGGCAATGAAATGACTCAGGTACTGGAGGATTTCTCCAAGCTCCATGACCCGAAAACAGGAAATCCTCTTATGGCCCGTACAGCCCTGATTGCCAATACTTCCAACATGCCTGTGGCTGCCCGTGAGGCTTCTATCTATACTGGCATTACTCTGGCAGAATATTACAGGGATATGGGATATGACGTGGCTATCATGGCTGACTCAACTTCCCGCTGGGCCGAAGCTTTAAGAGAGCTTTCCGGACGTCTGGAAGAGATGCCTGCTGAGGAAGGTTTTCCCGCCTATCTGGCCTCCCGTCTCTCTGGTTTTTACGAAAGAGCTGGAATGATGCAGAATTTAAACGGCACAGAAGGCTCTGTATCCATTATTGGAGCTGTATCTCCTCAGGGAGGAGATTTCTCTGAGCCTGTTACCCAGAACACCAAACGTTTCGTCCGCTGCTTCTGGGGACTGGATAAGTCTCTGGCCTATGCCCGGCACTTTCCCGCTATTCACTGGCTTACCAGCTACAGCGAATATCTGGGAGACCTGGCTCACTGGTACAGTGAAAACGTTTCTCCCAAATTTGTGGAAGACCGGAATCAGCTTATGGCTATTCTGAATTCCGAGAGCAGCCTTATGGAGATTGTAAAACTCATCGGAAGCGACGTGCTCCCTGATGACCAGAAACTGACTCTGGAAATCGCCAGAGTGATCCGCCTGGGCTTTCTCCAGCAGAACGCCTTCCATTCTGACGACACCTGCGTTTCCCTGGAGAAGCAGTTTAAAATGATGGAGGTCATCCTCTATCTGAACCAGAAATGCAAGATCCTGGTGGGCATGGGAATGCCCGTATCGGTGCTGAAACGGGAGAACATTTTTGAAAAAGTAATCTCCATTAAATATGATGTTCCCAACGATCATCTGGAAATGATGGATGATTATATGAAAGCCATTGACGATTTTTATAATACAGTAATGGAAAAGAACGGTTAAGGAGGGACTGGAAATGGCAATAGAATATTTAGGATTAAGCGAGATTAACGGCCCTCTTGTTGTTCTGGAAGGAATAAGGGACGCCTCCTATGATGAAATCGTAGAATTCCGTGTTGATGACGGAAGCAGAAAGCTGGGACGTATCGTAGAGATTTACGAGGATAAAGCAGTTATCCAGGTATTCGAGGGCACAGAGAACATGTCCCTTATGAATACCCACACAAGACTCAGCGGACGGCCTATGGAAATCGATCTTTCTCCGGAAATCCTGGGCCGTACCTTTGATGGCATCGGAAGGCCCATAGACGGCCTGGGACCAGTAGCCGCCGAGGCCCGTCTGAATATTAACGGCCTGCCTCTGAATCCGGTGACCAGAGAATACCCCAGAAACTTTATCCAGACCGGTATTTCTGCCATCGATGGACTGACTACTCTGATCCGCGGACAGAAGCTGCCTATTTTCTCCGGCAACGGCCTTCCCCACGATCAGCTGGCAGCCCAGATCGTACAGCAGGCTTCTCTGGGAGGGGACAGTGATGAAAACTTCGCCATTGTCTTTGCGGCAATGGGTGTAAAATACGACGTAGCGGAATTTTTCCGCCGGACCTTTGAGGAAAGCGGCGTATCTGACCATGTAGTCATGTATCTCAACCTTGCCAACGACCCGGTGGTGGAAAGACTGATCACTCCAAAGGTAGCTCTCACTGCCGCAGAATATCTGGCTTTTGAGAAGGGCATGCATATCCTGGTAATCCTGACAGATATCACTTCCTTCTGTGAGGCAATGCGTGAGGTATCCTCCTCAAAAGGAGAGATTCCCTCCAGAAAGGGTTATCCCGGATATCTTTACAGCGAGCTGGCCACTCTGTATGAAAGAGCCGGCATCGTAAGAGGGGGAACAGGTTCTGTTACCCAGATTCCTATTTTAACCATGCCTAACGACGATATTACTCATCCTATCCCGGACCTGACAGGATATATTACCGAGGGACAGATTGTTCTGGAGCGTCAGCTCCATGGACAGGCTATCTATCCCCCTATTAACGTACTGCCCTCTCTTTCCCGTCTGATGAAGGATGGTATTGGAGAAGGCTTTACGCGAGAAGATCATCAGGATGTGGCCAACCAGCTTTTCTCCTGTTATGCAAAGGTAGGAGACGCCAGAGCCCTGGCCTCTGTAATCGGCGAAGATGAGCTCTCCCCTATAGATAAGATCTATCTGAAATTTGGAGAGGCCTTTGAGCACGAATTTGTAGGCCAGCGTGCTGATGAGAACAGGAGTATCACCGAAACTCTGGACAAAGGCTGGAAACTGCTGGGCATGATACCAAAAGAAGAACTGGACAGAATCGATACTAAGATACTGGACAAATACTACAAACCTACAGAGGAAGAATAAGTAAATGTTTTCCAAAAGAGAGGTGATGATATGGATCCCAATACCTTTCCCACTAAAGGAAACCTGATATTGGCAAAGAATTCCCTGGCTCTTTCCAGGCAGGGCTTCGACCTCATGGATAAAAAAAGGAATATTCTTATCCGGGAGCTCATGGAGCTTATCGATCAGGCCAAAGATATCCAGTCTCAGATCGATATTACTTTCCGTACCGCCTACGCCGCTCTTCAGAAAGCAAATATGGAAATCGGCATCAGCAATGTACAGGAAATCTCCCGGACAGTTCCCATTGAAAATTCTATTGAGATCAAAACCCGAAGCGTTATGGGAACAGAAATCCCCCTGGTCCGCTATGAACCGGACTCGGGAGCTCCCACCTATGCCTACTACGGCACAAAAGCCTCTCTGGATGAGGCCAGGGCTGCCTTTGAAAAGGTGAAGGAGCTGACTATCCGTCTGTCTATGGTAGAAAATTCTGCCTACCGGCTGGCGGTAAATATCAAGAAAACCCAGAAACGGGCAAATGCTTTGAAAAACATTACCATTCCCAAATTCGAGGCTCTTACAAAGAGCATTTCCAATGCTCTGGAAGAGAAAGAAAGGGAAGAATTCACCCGTCTGAAAGTCATTAAGAGGATGCAGAGCGGGTAACTGAGTAACTGAAAAACTTTCCATAAAGAATAAATCTGATAACCGTCCTCTCCGGGCATTAGATATACCGGAGGGACGGTTATTTTAGTAGAGTCTTCTTTTTTAACCGTTCCATTTGCCAAATCCGAATCCAAAGTCTAAAAAACGATTTTCTGTCAAAGGAACTCCTTTACTTCTGCTTAAACTTCTCTTTCAGTTTCTGTATCTTCAGAAGATTCTCGGCGGTATCGCCCTGGTCTTTTTCGGAAAGGGCCAGAATCAGGGCGTCGATCATGGCTGCCGGAGCCGTCATGGAATGAAATTCTTCTTTTTCTCCTCTGTATACATACAGATTAATATCTGCCCGCTGCTCCTGGGGGGCGTACAGACGGCTGGTAAAGGCCATGGTGGTGTATCCTGCTATTTTGGCATACTCCAGGATCATTTTTCCTTCTACAGAAACTTTTGAATAGCTGAAAATGATCACCAGGTCTCCTTCTCCCGCATGGACAATCCCTTCGATGACTTCTGAGCCTCCCGAGGGCACCATAAATACTTTATACCCCAATCTCCGCAGGCGGAAGTAAAGAAGCTGGGCGGAGGATGCCGAAGCATTTTTCCCATGGATATAAATATTCCTGGCGCTCTGGATCTGGGAAACTGCCCTGGAAAATTCCTTCTGATCAAAATTTTCCAGAGTACTGCTCAAACATTCCTGCTGCATGGCAAACCATTTTCCTATATCAAATCCCTGAGTCTTCAGGAGAGTCCCTGCAATTTTCCCTGCAGCTCCTTTTCCGGTCTTCTGTCCGATGATCTCATTTTTCATTTCCTTAAAGTCCCGGTATCCCAGATGTCTGGCTGCTCTGGAAATCGTAGCTTCTGATACTTCCAGACGCTTTGCCACTTCTCCGATACTCATAAACAGAAACTCATCTGTATGAGACTCCATAAACTCCAGGATCTTCTCGTCTGACTTTGTATATTTCCCTTCTCTCCCCGGTACCGTGATGGTCATAGAACATTCTCCTCTTCTTCCGCAATACAGCGGAACTCTTCTGCGATTCCCGGTGCTGATGCAAAAACTCTTTCCTGATCAGCAAGTACGATTCCTCCGGCTTCTTCCACAAGAAGCTTCCCTGCCCCATAGTCCCAGATATGCAAATGCCCTTCATAAAATCCGTCTAATCTGCCGCAGGCTACATAGGCCAGCTCCAGGGCCGCCGTTCCCACTCTCCGGATGTCCTGGCAACGGTCATAGATCCTCCGCATACGGGCAAAAGCCCGGTCTGCGTCTTCTCTGCAGCCAGGGGCCGTCCCTATACTGATCAGGCTCTGGGAAAGAGACCGGACATTGCTGACAGAAATCCTCCTGTCATTTAAAAACGCTCCGGAGCCCTTTTTTCCGGAGAAAAGTTCACGGGAAAAGGGATTGTAAACAATCCCGAACTGGACTTCTCCTGCCTCTTTATAGGCAAGAGAGATCACACTATGCTGAAAATCATGAATGAGATTTGTGGTCCCATCCACCGGATCCAGAATCCAGATCTTCCCCTGAGGATCGATCTCTTCATTATCTTTTTCTTCCCCTAAAAACTGGACATCCGGATCTATCTGGGACAGTTTCTCAAAAATCATTTTCTGCACCCGGATATCCACTGCCGTCACATAATCTGTAGGGCCCTTTTCTGAAATATCATCAATGCCCTTCCGCTCTGTCAGCTGCCTTCCGGCTTCCAGAACGATCTTAATTGCTTCACTGAATAAATCCATCTTCATCCCTCCGCTCCTGCATTTTCCCTTTCCTTATATAATACCACAGACTTTCTCCCTAGTGTACTGTCTCTTATTGGCTGATCAATACAGAGACATAATCTCCGCCGATGGCGTGGATTTCTTTCAGAGCTTTTTTCAAGAGGCCGGCGGTTTTCACCTGGAAACCGGCGTAGTCGGAGATTTTAATGCTATATCTTCCTGCTTTCATTTCTTCGTACAGGTCTGCCACACGATTGGTTTCTTTTGTAAAATCGGTCCGGATACAGCCATACTGGACAGCCTGGTGGGTGTCGCTGCCTGCCACTACGGGAATGTCCAGCAATTTTCCCAGTTCTCCGGTTTTCTTTTCTGTGGCTGCCCGGTCTGCGGCAATGTCTTTACCGTTGAGATCCAGAAAGTCCAGTCGTCTCAGCTGTTCCAGAGGCAGCTGGGGAATGTGGCCTCCTTCCCGGAAAGGGTGGCCTGCGCCTACGATCACATGATACTCATCAAAAAGATCCCGAAGTTTCTCAAAAGGGAGGAAGGTATCTTTTTCCTTGTGGGGCTCCAGACGTTTATTTAATTCCAGAATTTCCTCCGGCACACCCATACAGAGGATATGGCCTCCCTCTGCAATATCGGTCTCCATTCCAGCGAAGATCCGCAGTCCCTGGTCTGTAAGCAGGGTGTCTCCATCTCTGTGGTATTTATCCAGAAGATATCCGTAAACCTGATCGAATCCCAAAGTATTAAAATGCTCTGTCAGGCACAAAGCATCCAGCCCTGCTCCTTTCGCTTCTCCAAAAAGCCAGTCTGTATACACAGTGGAGAAAGGAAGCCGCTTTGCCAGCTTCCCGTGTGTATGAAAATCCATATACATATTCTGTTTACCTCCTAAAGTATTGTGGCTGCCAGAACTGTCAGGGAAACCCACAAAAAGGACACTGCCAGAAACAGCAGGTCGTTGTAGGTGACCTTCAGTCCGGAAAGCTTCATTTTTTTAACTTCCTTATTGGCCGCTCCATAACGGTAGCCTTTGATCTCCAGGGCTTCCACTGTTGTCCGGGACCGCTTGGCCGTATTCAGCATAAGAGGATAAAAAGAATGGATGATCATCTTGATCTGGTAGATCAGATACCGGATTTTTCCTATAAATGTGTCTGTATCCGGCGCATTTCCTCTCAGCCTGTAAGACAGAAGCACGTTCTGAAACTCCTCCATAAGCATAGGGAGCATACGATACGCATAGGAGATGGAAAAAGAAAGTTTTTCCGGACAGCCGTACCACATCAGACCGTTAGAAAGCCGATCCGGATCCAGGCCGGAAAACACTGTAATGGAAGCCAGGGATACGGTTGCCACCTTCAGGGTAAGGATCAGAAGAGGCAGGATCGTCTCTGCATTTCCTCCGAAAAGCAGGGATACCACAAAGAGATAGCCGGTCTGGGAAAACACCCCCAGGATAAACAGGAAAAGGACAAGTCCTGCCACCCTTGCCATAATGGTGGTCACTGCCACCAGGAGAAAGCATCCCAGCAGGAATACCAGATCATTGACAAACCAGGGCGCCAGGGCAAAAAACACGTACCATACCAGGAGTATCCTGGGGTCCAGCATGGCAATGACCGTATCATCATTCCCATAGGCGTTTTTCAGCACCTGATTCCGCAGGAAATCCATGGAAATTTTATCTACTACGCTGTCTGTCAGCTTTTTCATTACTTTTTCCATTTTCTCAACCTCCAAATCCCTTTACAAACTCATCCACCGTGTAGCAATAAGCCTCCTTATCAAGGGCCTGTCCCATAGTAAAGATTTCCGGCGGACGGATCCCGGCTCTGCGGACAGCTTCCTCATTGCCGAAGATCTCGTCTCTGGTTCCGTCTGCGATGATCTTTCCCTGTGAAAGAACTATGATCCTCTGGGCCCATTCGCATACCAGCTGCATATCATGGGTGGCGATCATAACCGTTTCTGTAATGTCTTTCATATCATTCAGCGTCCTCATGATTTCCTTTCTGGTGGCAATGTCCAGATTTGCCGTAGGCTCGTCCAGAAGAAGGATCTCCGGATCCAGAGCAATGCCGATGGCCAGGCTGGCTCTGCGCATCTGCCCTCCGGAAAGGAGACGGCCATCCCGGTCTTTCAGGGAAATAAGGCGGAACCGTTCCAGAAGCTTTCCTGTCCTCTCCTCCCAGTCTTTCACTCCCCGGACCTTCATGGCAAAGGAAATGTCATTTTCTATAGAGTCCTTGATAAACATATCCTCCGGATTCTGATATACCAGAGACACATATTTGGAAAGATTTTCCGGCTTAGCCTTTCTGGTGTTGATATCCTTGATAAACACATCACCGGACGAGGGCTTTAAAAGCCCTGTCATCATTTTCATTAATGTGGACTTTCCCGCTCCATTGGAACCTATGAGAGCGATCTTCTCCCCCCGGCAGATTTCCAGATCCAGATCCTCAAAGATCTTTCTGGGTTCTCCTTTCACAGACCGGTAGGAAACTGCCGCATGCCGGTATTCCACAGAAGGCTCTGTCTGCTTCTGTCTGATTCGAAACTCCATATAGCGTTTATCAAAAGTCAGATTCTGAAAAGCCATTTTCCCGTCTTCTACAGTAGAAGGGTATTCCTTTTCATGGGGTATGGCCCCTTTTTTCTCCAGCCCATAGGCTGCCAGAGTTACCTGAGGCGGAAAGATATTGCAGGCCTGAAGCTCTTCTACCCTGCTCAAAGCTTCCTTAGCCGGAAGTTTCCATTCCACATGCCCGTCCTTCAAAAGCATCACATGTTTACAGTAGTCTGCAATATATTCTGTATGATGCTCAATGACAATAATCGTTTTTCCCTGCTTCTCGTTTAATTCCCGCAGGATCTCATAGATCCTGTCTGCATGGTGGGGATCCAGCTGAGCAATAGGTTCGTCCAGGATCAGAACCTCCGGCTGGAGGGAAACCGCTCCCGCCAAAGCCAGAAGATGGGTCTGGCCCCCGGACAACTGGAACACATAATCATTTTCTCTCCCTGTAAGACCGCAGAGATCCAGGGCCTCCAGACCTCTCTCCTTATAATCCTTCATGCCGTAGTTCATGCATGCATAAGAGGCGTCATCCAAAACTGTCGGACGAACGATCTGATTCTCGAAATCCTGATATACATAGCCTGCTTTCTGAGCCAGCGTCCCGATATCTGCCTCCAGCGTGGAGATTCCTCCCACCAGCACTTCCCCCTGGAAATCACCGGTAATAAAATGGGGGATCAGCCCATTCATAACTTTACAAAGAGTGGACTTTCCGCAGCCATTATTACCCACGATAGCCAGAAAGTCCCCTTTTTCAATCTCTAAATTTACATCTTTTAAAGTGGGGGCCTGGGCCCCCGGATAAGAATAGGTAAGATTTTTTATTTCTATACTGTTCATAATCACACTCTCTATGCACGCTCAGCAGCACTGTCTGCTTTTTTCTTGATAACCAGAATCGCTATAATAGCCACGGCAGCAGCCACTGCTATTCCTGCCGCCATTGCTGTACCGCTTTCGGCCCAGCTTGCTTCCCAATCGATGAGAGACATGCCGCTTTCTGCCAGCATCTCCGATGCAATAGCCACTGCAAAGGCAGCCAGTGAACAGACCAGTACCTTCAGCCCGATAGGGGCCAGGGCTGTCTTCTCGGTTCTTGGCTCCATTCCCAGAAGCGGCTCGATCTTTCCATAAAGCTTCGGCACCAGGAAAAGGGTAGGAAGCATACAAAACAGGATTCCTGAAAATATGATATCATTGAGGCAGGCAAAGCCTTCTGTGGCAAACACACTCTGGGGAAGTCCGGGAACCGCTTCAAAATCCTGTACTGCAAACTGAACTTTCAGGATATCCACGATCATACCCAGGATCTGCTGAATGGCTACACCGCTGATAGCGGCAATCCCCACCATTTTCCGGTTTTTCGGATTTCTCACCAGACGTCCTGCAATATATACGCCGATGGTAACTGTAATGAATTTTTCCAGCTCTCCAAGTCCGCCAAACTGACCAAGCATGATCTCACTGAAGACCAGTTCTCCTGTAGCTGCTCCCAGAGCCGCTGACATAGGATCAAAAAGCATTGCCAGCACTAAAGGGATAAACAGGAAATATTCTACAGAAAACTCTACGATTCCCACCTGGAAGGAAGGGATCAGTTCTGTAAACAGCGTTGCTAATCCATAAAGAGACATGGTAAGTACAAATACCATTAATTTCTGCGACTGCGTCAGTCTTTGTGTTTTCATTGTCGTTACTCCTCCTGAAAAATAATGATTTTCTTTTTTACAGGAATATGATAGCAACGGCAGTTTAAATCTGATAGCATGTTTTTGTAAAATGTAATTTAATTTTCTTTACTTTGTTTTTATGAAATATAATTTTCATTTTAAAATTTTACTTGAGAATATTGAAATGAAAAAAATAGTATCCTGTAGAATCCTGGTCTATAAAGCCTGGATTTTACAGGATACTATTTTTTCTCAGCATCTATTAGTGCTATTCCGGCAGTGTAAGGATAAACTTGCTGCCTTCTCCCAGGGTACTCTCTACTTTTATATCTGCTCCCAGGAACATTGCACCATGTTTTACAATGGAAAGTCCCAGTCCAGTTCCGCCGATAGCTTTGGAATGGCTCTTATCTACCCGGTAGAATCTTTCGAAGATTCGTTTCTGATCTTCCTCGGAAACTCCGATTCCCGTATCTTCCACAGTAATCACAGGACGCTCTCCATCCTGAGATATGGTTACGGTGAGGCTTCCACCTTTCTTATTATATTTGATTCCATTATCGCAGAGATTATAAATAATCTCATCCAGTATCGTTTTTACCGTATCTGCCTTAATATGCGGGCCATAGAGATAGCAGTGGACGCCTTCTGCCTTAGCATGGTCTTCCATCCGCACAAAAATCTCTCTTACCATTTCGTACAAGTCCACACTCTCTTTTTCATAAGGAAGTTTTCCCTCGTCCAGCTGAGAAATCTTGATCACATCATTGACCAGAACGATCAACCGCTGAGCTTCTTTAAAGATACGTCCCGCAAACTTTTTCGTATCTTCTGGTTTTACAAAACCGTCGCTTATAATCTCAGCAAAACCTGAGATTGAAGTAAGAGGGGTCTTCAGCTCATGGGATACATTTGCTGTAAACTCCCTGCGCATCTGCTCCCCTTTCATCTTTTCTGTCACATCCAGAATCAAAATCACTGCCCCGGTGACTTTTTCATCCTGGAACACGGGATTGGCAGCTACCTGGCAGGTGATGCCCTGGAATTCCTGATAGGATATCACATGCTGTCCACTCAGTACCTTTTCCACTGTCTTCTGAAAATTTTCGCTTCTATTCAGTGCCAATACACTCTGTCTGGCATCCTTGTCTTTAGCTCCCAGAAGCCTCAATGCACTAGAATTATAAGACAGAACTTCTGTGTGAGAATCTATGACCAGAAATCCCTCTTCCATGTTGTCGGTGATCATGGAAAATTCTTCCTGCTGACGCTTTGCCTCAGTAATCTCTGCCTGAAGGGATTTCTGCTGCCGATTAATCCTTGAAAGGAGAGGGGCCACCTCTTCATAAGTCTGGTTCTCCTCCGGATGGTCCAGATCCAGCCCATTTAACGGATTTACGATCTGTTTTGCCAGTCTGGACGCCAGCACTCCTGCCAGAACCAATGCAAGGATCAGAATGATCAACAGGGGCTGGATCATACCCCCTAAAAGTCCAGTCAGGTTATACTGCACACTGGAAACTCGAAGCACTGTGCCGTCACTGAGACGTACAGCATAGTACAGGGTCCTGCGGGAAAGGGTGTCCGATTCCCTTACTGCCATTCCGCTTCCCTCTTCCATAGCTTCCTGGATTTCTTCTCTGTCCATATGGTTTTCCATATCTGCTGCATCTGAACGATTATCAAAAAGTACAGTGCCGTCTGTGTCAATGTAGGTGATCCTCTCTGCCTCTGAAGGAATAGAGTCAAAAGCGTTCATGCCCTCGTCCTCTACAGCAATAGAAAGGAACTCCGCCTCTGTGCGGAGTTCCTCCTCCAGCTGATTTCCAAAATGGTTATACAGTACACCTATGGTCAGCCCTCCGCTGGCCAGAAGCACGATCACAGACGCCAGGATTATAGATTTAAAAATCCTTTTTGTCATGAAGGTCCTCCTATCTTATAGCCCATACCTCTTACTGTCTCAATATAGTGTCCCGCCTCTCCCAGCTTCTGCCGGAGAGTACGGATATGCACATCCACGGTTCTGCTTTCACCGTCAAACTGATATCCCCATATTTTATCCAGGAGCTGTGCTCTGGTAAATACTATACCAGGATTAGAAAGCAGCAAAAGCAAAAGCTCAAATTCCTTTAAAGTAAGGACAACCTCCCGGTCTCCTACTTTTACCTGATGTTTTTTCTGAGACACGTACAGACCGTCTATAGTGTATTCTTTATCTGTCTGCCCTGTCTTACCGCTTCTTCTGAGAAGAGCTTTGATCCTGGAGACCAGTTCCATCATACGGAAAGGCTTAGGTATATAGTCATCTGCACCGCTGTCCAACCCTTTTACCGTATCATATTCGCTGCCCTTTGCAGTCAGCATGGCAATGGGAAGATTTTTCGTATCTCCTCTTTTTCTCAGTTTCGCCAGAATATCCAGTCCGTCTTCCTCTGGAAGCATAATGTCCAGAAGGATCAGATCCGGCACTTTATTGTCTAAAGCTTTCCAGAAGTCGGAGGGTGTTCCGAAACCTTCTGCCTCCATACCCTGACTGTTCAGGGTATAGACTACCAGTTCCCGGATGCTCTCATCATCTTCTACTAAATAAATCATGTATCCTCTACTCCTGTCCAAGAGCCTCATGTACCCCTGTTATGGAATATTCCACCCACTGGGCAATATTCTCTGCATGGTCACCGATACGCTCTAAGTATTTTGCGATCATAATCAGGTCAATATAGTATTCAGCGTTCTTAGCATCCTTCTGCATAAGTTCAGGAAGTTCTCCTTTTACTTTAAGGAACAGATTATCTACAATATCGTCAGATTTCACTACTTCTTTGGCAGCCTCTAAATCTCTCTTTACAAAAGAATCTATACTTCCGGTTACCATCTTGATAGCAGCTTCTGCCATCTCCCCGATATGAATCTTATGAGCGATCTCCTGTACTTTCACAAACTCTGCCATATTCGCGATATCCTGGGCCTGGTCTCCGATTCTTTCCATATCTGAGATCATCTTTAAAGCAGAAGAAATATTCCGCAGATCTGTTGCCACTGGCTGCTGCTGAAGGAGAAGGCGCATACAGAGAGTTTCAATATCTCTCTCCTTCTGATTGATCTCTTCTTCTATAATATCCACATCTTTAATGCTGGCATTTGTATTCTCTTCCATAAGAAGATCTACCGCTTTGCGGATCCCTCTCTCACAGAGAGAACCCATCTTAATCAGTTCCAGATTTAATTCTTCAAGCTGCTGGTCGAATCTTGGTCTCATCAGCCAAACCTCCCTGTAATATATTCCTCAGTTTTCTTATTCTTCGGCATAGAGAAGATCTGCTCAGTCTCACCGTATTCAATAACTTCTCCAAGAAGGAAGAATGCGGTCTTGTCAGAAATTCTGGCTGCCTGCTGCATATTATGAGTAACCATGACAATAGTATAATTCTTCTTTAACTCTACTGCAAGTTCCTCGATCTTAGAAGTAGAAATCGGGTCAAGAGCGGAAGTAGGCTCGTCCATAAGAAGGACTTCCGGTTCTACAGCCAGAGCTCTGGCGATGCAGAGACGCTGCTGCTGTCCGCCGGACATTCCCAGGGCGCTTAATTTCAGTCTGTCTTTTACTTCATCCCAGATGGCTGCGCCTCTTAAAGAGCGCTCTACGATATCATCCAGTTTTACTTTAGAACGGATGCCGTGGGTTCTGGGTCCGTAAGCAATGTTGTCATAAATGCTCATTGGGAAAGGATTAGGCTTCTGGAATACCATACCTACTCTTTTTCTCAGAAGGTTTACATTCATATTACCATAAATATCCTCTCCGTCCAGAAGAATCTGTCCGGTGATCTTGCATCCCTCTACCAGGTCGTTCATACGGTTCAGGGATTTCAGCAGTGTGGATTTACCACATCCGGAAGGACCGATAAATGCAGTAATCTCGTTAGGCTGAATCTCCAGGTTAATATTTTTTAAGGCCTTAAAGGCTCCGTTATCATAATAAAGATCCAAGTTGGAAATCGAAAATTTACTCTTGCTCATGTTTCTTAATTATCCTTTCTCTATCATTTTGGCCACTCTTCCGGATACCCAGTTGATAAAGAGTACCACTATCAGAAGGACTACTGCTGTGGCATAGGCTGCATCAATATGAAGACCTTCACTTGCCAGGGTATACATGTGCACGGAAAGTGTTCTTGTAGAAGACATAACGCTCTTAGGCATTTCCGCAACGGTACCTGCCGTATACATAAGGGCTGCAGTCTCGCCCACGATACGTCCGATAGCCAGGATAACACCGGAAAGGATTCCCGGTACAGCGGAAGGAAGGATCACTACGAAAATAGTTCTAAGTCTTCCGGCTCCCAGTCCAAAACTGGCTTCCCGATACATATCCGGTACTGCCAGCAGAGCTTCCTCTGTGGTCCTCATGATAACCGGAAGGACCATGATCGCCAGGGTAAAGGCGCCTGCCAACATAGAATAGCCCCACTTCAATGCAGTTACAAAGAACAGCATACCGAAAAGTCCATATACGATAGAAGGAATACCTGTCAGGGTTTCAGCAGTCACACGGACAACGCTTACCAGTTTGTTGCCCTTTTTCGCATACTCTACCAGGTATACAGCTGCCAGGATTCCCAGAGGTCCTGCGATCACCAGAGACAGCAGGGTCATACCAACGGTATTGATAATCGAAGGCAGCATAGAAACATTGTCTGAATTATACTCCAGCTGGAATAAGCTGGGTTTCAGGTTCGGGATTCCCATAACCAGAATATATCCGATAATAAATACTAAAGTCAAGAAAGTGATCAGTGCAGCAAGTCCCACCAGCACGGCAAGGATCAGAGAGCCGGGATTGCTGGAATAAGATTTGATACGCTGCTTTGTAGTCTGCACATTAATTGGTCTTATTGCCTCATCCATTTGCGCTCCTCCTCTTCACCAGTGAGAATAACAGGTTAATGATCAGAATAAATACAAAGAGTACAACCGCTGTAGCGATCAGGGCCTCTCTGTGAAGGTCTGTGGCATATCCCATCTCCATAACGATATTAGAAGTCAGGGTACGGACGCCTTCAAAAATTCCCTTTGGCATACGTGGCTGGTTTCCGGCGATCATGATAACTGCCATGGTCTCGCCGATAGCTCTTCCGATTCCCAGAATGATCCCGGCCATGATACCTGATTTTGCTGCAGGTACGATGGTGCAGAACACACTTCTCTCATGGGTGGCCCCCAGAGCCAGAGAACCTTCATAATAGCTGTCTGGCACCGCACGGATAGAAGATTCGCCCACGCTGATGATAGTAGGAAGGATCATGATCCCCAGCATTACGGAAGCTGTAAACATGCTGGATCCGTTTCCTCCGAATCCCAGAGTCTGTCCGAAGAAATTCCGGACAAAAGGTACCAGCACCACCATACCAAAGAAACCATATACAACTGAAGGAATACCTGCCAGCAGGTCAACTGCAGGCTTCATAAATCTGTAAATAGATTTTGGACAGAATCTTGCCATAAAAATAGCTGTCAGAAGTCCGATAGGAACACCGATGACGATGGCTCCTGCCGTTACATAAATACTTCCCAGAATAAAGGGAAGGATTCCATACAGATCATTTCCCGGTTTCCATGTCTCCCCCAGCAGAAAATTAAAAACTCCTATTTTGCCAATGGCAGGTACGCCATTGGCAAATAGGAATGCACAAATCAAAATTACTGCCAGGATGGAAGCGCATGCACATACCAGAAACACATATTTCATAACTGTTTCTTTAACGTCTTTCATTGTACTTTGCTCCTACTCCTCTTTTTTCAGATTACGATTACTGAAGATCTTCCCAGTTTGTAACCTCACCCGTATAAATCTGTTTTACCTGGTCAGATGTAATATCTGTCATGCTGTTTTCATTGTTTACGATAATTGCGATACCGTCAATAGCGATCTGAGTTCCTGTAACGCCTTCAGATGTCTCTGTATCTTTCAGTTCTCTGGAAGCCATACCGATATCACAGATACCGCTGATAGTAGATTCTACACCAGTTGTAGAATCGCTTGTCTGGATCTCGATAGAAGCGTTTGGATTTACAGCTTCATATCCTTCTTTCAGTTTTTCCATTACAGGAGATACAGAAGAGGATCCTGCAACTACTACGCTGCCTTCCGGTGATGTTCCTGCATAAGCTTCTGCCGCATCATCTACAGGAATATAATCTTCTCCTACAATAGCCTGTCCGTCAGAGCTGAGGATATAATCAACAAAATCCTGAGCCACATCGCTGAGACTGTCACCTGTTACAATATTGAAAGGACGGGATACTTTGTATGTACCGTTCTTTACATTCTCAGCAGATGCTTCAGCTCCATCTACTTTCAGAGCTTTTACGCTGTCATCTAAGGAACCAAGGGAAATATAGCCGATAGCCTGAGGATCCTGAGCAACGCCTGTCATCATAACGGCGGTGCTGTTTGTTACCTGGGCGTCTACGGTAGTGTTATCTACTTTTTCCCCATCAGCATTCTCTTCCTCTACACCGAACAGTTCTACAAAAGCTCCTCTTGTACCGGAACCTTCCTCACGGGAAAGTACGGAAATTGTTCCGCTTGGTGCGGAAGCATCAGAACCGCTGTCAGAAGATGCGTTGTCTTCTGTTGTTGTACTGTCTGAACTGCTGCCTGAATCGTTTGAACCGCAGGCTGCCATGCTGAATACCATTGCTCCCATTAATACTGCTGCTAATACTTTCTTCTTCATTATTATACTCGCTCCTTGTGTTTGCTTTTTGCTTTCTTGATTTATTTTTGACAGGATTAAATATAAAGAAGTTTTGTAAAATCACCAATCTTCTTTCTGTTAAATGTATGTAAAATACAGATTTAACATTTCACATAAAGGGCTTTACATTCCGAGGCTCAGATTTAACATTTCCTTATTTTCCTTGATTTATACGTTGTTTTCTGTATTTTAATGGGGATACCCCATAATATTCCCGAAATTTTTTTCCAAAGTAGCTGGGCTGGCTGAAGCCGCTGCTGATACAGATCTCTGTGATGCTGCTGTCTGTATTGTGCAGCTTATAGGCAGCCTGAGAAAGTCGGTAGAAGGTCAGATATTCCAATGGCGTCTGACCTGTGATCTTCTGAAAGCAGCGGAAGCATTCTGTCCGGCTGATATTCACCTGTCGGGCCATATCTTCTATAGTAATATAGTCTCCATAATGGACTTCTATATACTTCAGTATTTTCTTGACTCTCTGCTCATACTTAGTGTCAGAAGCTTTCTCCGCATAGATCCCGCTGTCCGGTTTCTCCTGACGGGCCAGTATGGCCCAGGCTCTGCTGAGGGCATTCCGCACCATAAGCTCGCTGTCCCATTTTTCTTCTTTACAGAAAATATAAACTTGTTTCAGACACTCCAGAACCTCTTTCTGCCAGTCAGTCTCCAATCTTAACACACAGCCCTTAAAATCCGGATCTTCCGCCATGGGTTTAACATATTTCTGATAGAGCAGGCCCCGCTCCTCCCCGGAAATAAATTTGGGAGAAAATACAAAAGATACAGACCGTCCCCTGCAGTCACCACTATGGGTTCCGGCCATATGAAGGGCTCCGCAGTTTATAAAGATTCCCTCTCCTTTTTCCAGCACATACTGCTCTCCGTTGCTTCCGCACCGTATATTGCCTTCCAGCACCAGGAGAAACTCTGCCTCCTTATGCCAGTGCCATCCTTCCCCCTGAAGGGTTCTGTCCTCATTCATATAGCCCTGAAAAGGAAAATCTCTGGTGCCATGGACCTGAATCTCGAACATTGAATCATTTACAGAAAATTCCTCCGGCTTTATCAGAAGCATTTTCGTCTCCTCCTTTTGGTACGATTTTAATATTTTTTGAAAGTATTGTAATAGTTTTCTTTTTCTTTTTTCTTTACTCTATTCTAGCATGGATGTAAGCGGATTATAAATATTTTTGTATTTTGAGGGGAATTGTTATGTCAATGGAATTTACATCAGAGAAATTAAGACGTGTGGTGATGACTGTGGCGGGGGTCACTGCCAGCGGCGTGGCCGTAGGATTTTTCAACTATTCTGCCTTTGGTATGGATCCTTTCCAGGTCCTGGCCCACGGACTTTGGAACCTGACGCCAATCGGCTACGGAACTTTCTATACCATATTCAGCCTGCTGCTTTTCGTATTTACCCTGGTCATGGACCGTAAAAAGATTGGTCTGGGAACAGTGATCAATATGTTCCTTCTGGGATATATTACAGAGTTTTTTTCCTGGCTCTTTGCCACCCTGTTTCCAGGCGGAGGCTTTTTCTTCCGGCTCATTATGCTGCTGATCGGCATAACCATCATGTGTCTGGCCGCTTCTTTATATTTTACCGCCAATATGGGGGTATCCGTCTATGATGCCATAGCCCTGTGCCTGTCAGAACGTACCCCCATAAAATTCCAGTACTGCCGCATTGGCAGCGACGTTGTCTGTGTTGTGGTAGGATTTATCTTCGGGGCCCAGGTAGGTCTGGGAACGGTGATCACCATGTTTTTCACAGGGCCCCTGATCCATGTTTTCCAGGAGATACTGGCTATTCCTCTTATCCGTGGACGTAATCCGATCACCTACGGTTTCCGAAAGCTGTATCTCACCCTGAAGAAAGCCCTCCGGCAAAGGCGTATGAAACGCCGTATACAGAAAAACCTGCCATAGATCATGAGCAGTCATTCATATAAGCGCTGGTGACTTCCCGGACAGTTTCTGAAAGGTCTCCCAGGAAGTCAGCACGGCCTCTTTTGTTCCGCACTCTATGGTAAAGGTAAGAGGGCGTTTTTCCGAAAGAAGAAGGTTCAGTGTTCTTTCCAGGGAAATATTTCCCTGGCCCAGCGCCATATGTGAATCCTTATCCCCCAGATTATCATGTATATGCACATGGGAAATATGCTTTTTCATAGCCTTTGCCCATTCCTCAACCGGTCTTGGAGAATAGCAGTGGGCATGTCCTATATCCAGGCAAAAATCAAAATCGGGAGCGTCCACCTCCTCAATGGCTTCCAGGATCGGCTCCCACTCTCTGTCAAAAACATTCTCCAGGACTACTTTTAGCTCTTTTCTGTTTTCCAGAAACTCCTGATAAAACTCTGCCGTGCGCTGGGCCCAGCCTGTAAGAAGATAAATATCCGGGTGATAGCAGGTATGGTAAACGATTTTTTCTGCTCCCAGTTCTGCCGCCGCCTCGTATGCCTGTGCGTAGCGCAGCATAGTCGCCTGACGTATCCGTGAATCAAAGGTCATGGGATTCAGATCCAGAAACGGGCCATGGATGGTAAGATGTTCTGCCCCCATGGCCCTCAGTCTCCCTCTGTAGTCCAAAATATTCTCTTTCAGGTTATCCAGATTTTCCGCAATAGAAAAATCTATACTTTCTATTCCTGCTCCCGTTTGTTCCAGGACTTCTGCCATTTCTCTGTCAGGCAGAAGATGACTGACGTATATCATTTTGTTTCCTCTTTTCTCAAAATCATCATACCGTCATTATATCTTTCCTGCCTCTGTAAAGCAAGAAGCCCCGGATAAGTCCCCCCGCCCTTTTACCTATCAGGACAGAGGAATATAGGCAAAATACTTCGAAGTATTTCCCTTTGCGCAGGTTCCTGCCTCTTCGTACCAGTTGTACTCTATTTTTTCCCTACCATCTCCCCAGATTTCCGGGCAGTCTGTATACTCCCAGTCCAGGGGAATATAATGGGCTTCCTGTTCAGAGGCCTCCAGCATAATCTGATGAAGCTCTTCCTTCTCTTCTTCACTGAGCAGACCCGGCTTAGCCGATACAAACAAAGGCGTGCCAGATTTGGCCACAGCCTCTGCCCACTGGCGATTCAGGCTCCATGGAATATTTCCCATAATTCCCACGCAGTCTGCATCGATTTCATAGAAAGCTCCGTGCTGGGGCAGACAGAAGGCAAGGGTATTCACACCCATAACCCGGGTTCTCTCCCAGGTAATACCGCTGGTATCGTCTCCGCTCCTCTGCATATGCATCAGACCGGCTCCCAGGTGGCCTATGGTATTGCAGCCTAAGATCAGTGTATCATATTTTGCTGCTGTCTCATAAATTTTTCCATACAGCAGTTTCACCACTTCCGCACTGGTCATTCCCTTATCATAAAAGCTCCATCCATCCTGGGTGGGATATGGATTCATCTCAAATCCCCATCTTCCGAAAATGTCGTAGGTGGAAAAATCATGCTTAATCAGGGTATAGCCCCATTTGCAGATGGTTTCTACATCTTCCTGGATATAGGCCAGCGCCTCCGGATGGGAGGGGTCCAGGCAGCCATTATGAGAAATTCTCCATTCCTCAGGAATTTTCTCATCTTCGTTCAGCAGCAGCCGTACCCAGATACCTGCCCTGGCTCCCTTTTCCTTTATCTTCTCTGCCAGCCCGGCCATATCCGGGAATTTTTCATTTCCCTTTCTCCAGGGTCCTCCATTATAGTCATTCAGGCGGTGATGTTCCTGCCAACAATCGTCAATTACCATGTATGGAGGATTTTTTGCCCCTTTTGTCAGCTCCATAAGATATTCTGTATCCTGAAGGATTTCTTTCTCTGAGCTGTCCCCATAGGCATAATACCAGTTATTGCTTCCATATACAGGATAGGCCGGCAAGATGGGGTCCGTACACATCTCTCTGCAGAAAGCCTGGGCAGCCTGGAAAGAAGTACAGTCTTCTGCCTCCATACAGATAATTTCTGCCGCCTCCAGTTTTCTGCCATTTAATTCTACACCGACCCCGCCGCATCTGGTATCCAGAACCAGAGTAATGCCTCTGGTATCTGCCTGCCAGAAACACATAGCAGAAGGTCTTACCTTTACCCCATACCCTCTGGTTTTTTCCTGACAGGAGGCAAGAAAATACCAGGGCATAAAAGCTCTTCCGCTTATTCCTTTCCACTGAGCGTCTCCAAAAGTCCTTTCCCAGCTGCTTCCCAGAAGTCTGGAGCTTTTATCAAGAGGAGAGTTCCATCTCAGCTTTACGCTCCGTACTTTGGAATCCCGGGCTGTGATCGATACTTTCCGGCAGTTTACGCCCCCGGTAATCTCCACTGTCACATCCTGCCTCTGGACAGTTTCTCCTGTTCCCTTCAGTATACAGCTCCCCTCTTCTGTTTCTATTGTAATATAATGGGGAATCCCCAGATCAAAAAGCTTTTTCTTCATAACCTACCTCTTTTTCTCAGCGATACATCTTCATATAATCCCCATGGGCTTCTATCAGTTCATCACACATCTTTACAATGTCATCAATGCTCAGTTCTGCCGCTGTATGAGGATCCAGCATAGCCGCCTGATAAATGGCCTCTTTTTTCTTTGTGCGGGCAGCCTCAATCGTCAGAAGCTGAGTATTAATATTTGTCATATTCATAGCTGCAAGCTGTACAGGAAGTTTTCCTACTCTGCAGGGAGTCACACCGCTGCCATCGATAAGGCAGGGAACCTCCACACAGGCATCAGAAGGAAGGTTCTCAATGAGACCTTTATTGATCACATTTCCTCCAATCTTATAAGGCTCATTTGTTACCATTGCTTCCATAATATAAGAAGCATATTCCCGGCTTCTCTCATGAGTGATCTCACCGTTATTGAGGATATTCTTTTTCTCCTCTTCCCATTCTGCTATCTGCTTAATACATCTTCTGGGGTATTCATCCAGAGGAATATTATACTGGTCAATCAGTTCCGGATATTTATTTTTAATAAAGAAAGGATTGTACTCTGCATTATGTTCGCTGGATTCTGTACAGTAATATCCCAGTCTCCGTATATACTCGAAACGTACCATATCCGTGTGCTTTTCATTTGCATTTTTTTCAGCAGCTCTTTTTCTGATTTCCGGATACAGATCCTTTCCTTCTTTGTCCTGGATTTTCAGCAGCCAGGCCATATGATTGATTCCTGCAATGGTCTCCACACGGCCTTCCAGTTTGTCTTCCATTCCCAGTTCTTCCAAAAGCGTCTTAGAGCAGACCTGTACACTGTGGCACAGCCCTACAGTTTTCACTCCTGTATACCGCTGCATGTATCCTGAAAGGATCCCCATAGGATTGGTATAATTTAAAAACCATGCGTCAGGGCATGCCTCTTCCATATCTCTGGCAAAGCCTTCTAATACTGGAATGGTACGAAGGCCTCTCATAATGCCGCCGATACCCAGACTGTCTGCAATAGTCTGACGAAGACCATATTTTTTCGGAATTTCAAAGTCTGTAATGGTGCAGGGATCGTAGCCCCCTACCTGGATGGCATTTACTACAAAATCCGCACCTTTTAATGCCTCTTTTCGGTTTTCCTCTCCCAGATAAGTTTTGATTTTCGCCCTTCCCTGATTTACATTCTGGTTAATAGCACTTAGTATCACCTGAGAATCTTCCAGTCTCTGTCCATTAATATCATACAGTGCGATTTCGCTGTCGCACAGAGACGGAGAACACATACAGTCTCCCAATACATTTCTTGCAAATACGGTGCTTCCCGCTCCCATAAAAGTTATTTTTGCCATACAAATTTCCTCCTAAAAAAATTTTGTCTGAAATTCTCCCTTATGGGTACACAGCACCAGCTGCTCTTCACTCTCCCGAAAAGCTTTGGGACTTATCCCATAATATTGTTTAAAGATTTTTGAAAAAGCAAGCTGATCGCTGTATCCCACAGCTGCCGCTACAGCATTGACTGACATATCCGTTTTTCTCAGCATAGAAGCCGCTTTATCCATACGCAGCAGTATCAAATACTCCTGGGGCGAATAACCGGTAACCTTTTTGAAGCTGCTGGTCAGATAACTTCTGTTCACGCCAATATAAGTAGCCAGTTCCGAGATACGAAGCTTCTCATTATAATGCTGGTTAATGTAGTCAATAGCATGGCGTGCATACACAGTTCCCGGGTAAAAATGTACCATACCCGGAGCGTCGCTCATATATTCTTCTACCAGATCTGCCAGAATTTCCAACAGATAAGCATTTCTCCTCAGTTCACATTTAAAAGACAACTGATATTCTTCCAGGATTTTTTCAATCAGTTCCTGGATGTGGGGAAGGCAGGCAATGCTGCGCACCGGTTTTTTCATAGAAAAACCGGCGTTATCTACGCAGGCTTTTGCTTTCGCCCCACTAAACCCCACCCAGCTGTAGAACCAGGGATCCTCTTTATCAGCTTCATACCAGGCCTCTGTGGCAGGCGGAAGTAAAAAGGCCTCTCCCTTTTTTATATTGTATTGATTTCCGTTGACTTCAAGCGTCCCGCTTCCCTCGCTGACAAAATGAAGCACATAATTTCTTCTTCTGTTAGGACCATAACGGTGTCCCGGCTCACATTGTTCCCAACCGCAATAGCACAGGCATAGTTCCGAGGAGTCTCTTTGGATATCCTCCAATGATTTATATTTCGCAGAGCTGGTGTATCCTGTCATTCTATTCAAGTCATTCCCTCCATGTGTCTCTAAACGAAAACAGGCCGCTGCACCGTTTTTTTTTATGCAGCAGCCCATTTTCAAAGCCAGCCTGTTTCTATTAAATCTCTTATAATTTTCCACCGCTGGTAGCGATACCTTCAATAAACTGTTTCTGAAAGATCACGTAGATAACGATCATCGGCAGACATGCGATCAGTGATGCAGCCATCAACTGCGGGAAATTGGATGCATACTGTCCCTGCATCTTTGCAAGCGCCGCAGAAAGTGTCAGCATGTTCTTATCCGTATTAACGATCATTGGCCACATCAGGTCTTTAAAAGCAAACACTGCTGTAAAGATTCCCAGGGCGACCATGCTGGAACGGGTAAGAGGCGCCATGATAAACAGGAAAGTCTGGCCGATATTGCAGCCATCCAGTCTGGCCGCTTCTTCCATATCTTTTGGAAGGGTCATATAGGCCTGTCTCAGCAGGAAAGTACCGAAAGCTGTGACAATACCAGGGAATACCAAGCCGAAAATGGTATTTAAAGCACCAAGTCCGCTGACCATCAGGTACTGAGGGATGATAAAGATCTGTGAAGGGATCATCATCTGGAACAGTACCAAGGAGAACATAAAATCTCTTCCCTTAAAGTTCAGACGGGCAAAAGCATATCCGGCCATGGTTGCTGTAAGAACTGCACACAGCACGCGGAAAAAGATCATGAGGAGCGTATTCTTATACAGCAGGATAAAGTTCATATTCTCCATAACTTCCGTAAAGGACTCTGTCCTCCATACCGTAGGGAAAATCAGGAAAGGATTTACCTGGGTAGCCTCTGACACAGACTTAAATGCTGTAAGTATCATCCACAAAAAGGGAACCAGCATAGTAATTGACATAAGGATCAATACAATATGTATGATCACTGACATTATTTTTCTTCTCGCTTCCATACCAGTACCCCCTTTTAATTATAGTAAACCCATTTTTTCTGTCCGATCATCTGGAATACCGTAACGATCATGATCACAACCAGCAGCAGAACCACGATGGCAGAACCATAGCCCTGATTCTTCTGACGGAAGGAATATTCATAGAACAGATATACCAGAGACTGAGTCTTGATAAGCGCCGGGTTGGATTTATCCATTACCATGAAGATCAGGTCGAATACCTGAAGGGCGCCGATCACACGGGTAACCAGTACGAAAAAGATAGTGGGAGAGATCAGAGGCAGCGTAATGCTGAAGAACTGACGTACGCCGCTGGCTCCGTCAATGTCCGCCGCTTCATAATAATCTCCCGGCACTTCCTGGAGACCGGCAAGGAAAAGTACCATGTTATAACCAATGATGGACCAGATACCGATCACTGCAATGGAAAAGATCGCAATATTCGGGTCGGACACCCAGTTTACATGTACTCCGAAAACATGGTTGATCAGACCGAAGTCTGCGTTAAACAACCATCTCCAAACCATAGCTACCGCTGCCGGAGCCGCTACCATAGGCAGGAAGAAAATGGTACGGTATACGCTTCTGCCCTTCATCTTCCTGTTCAAAAGGACTGCCAGCACCAGAGAGATGGCAATGGAAAACGGCACCTCTACGATTGCATATTTGATCGTATTGATCAGCGCCTGCCATACCTGAGAATCTGCAAACATTGTCTGATAATTTTCCAGTCCCACAAAGATATTTCCCCTGCCGAAGTCTCCGGTCTTAAAGAAGCTCTTATAGATTGTCTGGAAAATCGGTATAATATTCAAAATAATAAGTCCCAGCATCGTAGGAATGATAAACGCCCAGCCCCATCTGAATTCGCTGCGCTCACGGCTGGTTACTTTCTTTTTCGGCTTTGCCATATGTGTCACTCCTTTTTCTTATGGGGACAGCCGCCAAAACGGCTGTCCTTTCACCTTATGTTACTGCTCTTCCGCCAGCGTAGCGTTCATCTCTTCTGCAATCTGCTTGCAGGTATCTTCCATGGTCATATTTCCGGCCCAGGCCTCTTTCAGAAGCTCGCTGGCTCTGTTTTCCCATGTAACGGTATTTCTGGAGTATGGTCTGATTACCATGTCATCGCGCATATCCAGATAAGCCTGTAAGTTAAATTCCGGTGCACAGTTTACCCATGCTTCAGAAGTTCCGTCCCAAGCAGACATGGTAACGCCTAATTCTGCCTGTTTTGTCTGAGCTGCTTCGGAACCCAGATATTCGATCAGTTTCCATGCATTTTCTGTATTGTCGCCGTTTGCTGCTGCCGCCCAGCCAAGGCCATTGTAGATGGAGACACGTCTTCCGCTCTCTGCATCCATAGGCATTACTGCACAGTCACAGTTTTCTTTAATATAATCTTCTTCCTTGAAGGAAGAGATCATCCAGGAACCGTGGAAGGACATCGCTGTCTTTCCGGATTTCAGAAGCACGTCCGGTCCGTTCTCAGACATGGTCTCGATAGAAGGCATAGAGCCGTCTTTGATCAGCTGCTCAACCACCTGCATAGCTTTGATAGTGTTTGGATCGTCATATCCGGAAGTTGTCTTATCGTCAGAAATGATCTGTCCGCCCATATCGTATACGATATTGTAGTAACCTTCCTGGTTGGTATCATTTCTCATGGCAAATCCATACTGGCTGCCGTCCGGCTTTGTCAGCTGTTTTGCAACCTCTACCAGCTTGTCCCAGGTCCAGGTCTCATCTGGATAAGGAATTCCGGCTTCGTCAAACATGGTCTTATTGTACCAGAGAGCGATGGTATCTACATCCTTGGGAACTGCATATACCTTGTCTTCATATGTATACAGATTCTTAATATCTTCCGGATACTTGCTCATATCCACAAGATCACTTTCTGCGATCTTATCTGTAAGATCCAGGAGCATATCGTTTGACATATATCTCTCGGACTCATTAGAATGCATCCAGAATACGTCCGGCATATCGCCGCCCTGAGCTCCGGCTTCAAGAAGGGTCCAGTACTCGTTCCATGGCACTACCTGGATTTCTGCACCAATGCCTGTCTCCTCTGTGAAATCTGCCAGGATTTCTTTCAGTCCGGCTTCCTGGTAGGTATCCCAGATCATGACAGACAGGTCTCCGCCGCCTCCGCCGCTTTCTCCGCCGCCTTCATTACCGCCGCCTCCGCAGGCGCCTAACGAAAATACCATAACCCCTGCCAAAGCTAATGCTGCAACTCTCTTCAATTTCATAGTCTCTCCTCCTAGTATAATAATGGTGTAGTCAATAATGACTACGGGTTAATAGTTGC
>ERZ1643250.656-NODE-656-length-35060-cov-19.850993_pt1 | contig 35060 bp, 30 predicted proteins | sample MGYA00579262_ERZ1643250 | MGnify/ENA primary metagenome ERZ1643250 (study PRJEB29033, sample SAMEA4952265) | chicken gut metagenome | biome: Broiler Chicken; feature: Gastrointestinal Tract; material: Caecum | place: Ireland | collected 2018 | study: Broiler...
CCAGCGCTGAAAGCTTAATTTACTCTGATCCTAGAAGTAGTTTGACAGTTTTTGGAACTTTCGGCGAACAGTTAACTAAGGAAATCATGCATTTGGATGATTTAGGTGATTGGGAATTAAACCAAAAACAACGAATTAAAAAAATGGCATATTCTAAGAATGAATATCCACCTACTGTTTTGAATGCTCTTAATTTGATCAGGTTAAGACGGAACAAGGCAGCGCATGACGATCATTTTATTGCTACCAAAAAGATTGCGCTTGAAATTGATCAGAGTGCTTATTTAGTATGGAAATGGTTTTTAGAAGTTTATTCTCTGGATGAAGTTGCAGATTATGTTGAGCCACAAGATCAAAAAGCTTTAATTAAAACTCAAGAAGATAAAATCAAAGCTCTCGAAGAAAAGATAAAGCAATTACAACAAAATAGGGTGCAGGAAGTCATAATTTCTCCTGAAGAGCGTGAACGCAGACGTCAGATTAATGTTCAGTTTGCTAAAAAACATGAGTTAACTGAAGCAGAAACACGTCAGTTAATTGATCAACAATTGCGAGATGCGGGCTGGGAAGTAGATTCACAAAAATTGAACAATTGGACGCAGAAAACTGAACCGCAAAAAGGTCACAATATGGCAATTGCTGAATGGGTTCTACCTAATGGTCAGCGAGCAGATTATGCATTATTCAAAGGTTTGGAGTTCTACGGAATTGTTGAGGCCAAAAAGTGGGACCAAGATATTGCAGGGCAAATGGCACAGCCTAAGGAATATTCTAAAGAGGTACCGTTTAGATCAGATTATCGTCTAGTTTCAAATGAAATGGGTGATTACAAAGTTCCATTCATCTATACTGCAAATGGTCGTCCATATCTTAAACAATATCAGGAAAAATCTGGTATTTGGTTCTGGGATGCACGTAATCCTAAAGAAAGCGCATATGCTCTTGAGGAATTTCATAAGCCAGAAGATTTATCGTTGAAGCTTTCTGCTAAAAATAAAGAAGAAGCAAATCAAGACTTGGTAGATGATCAAGATTTTCCTGATTTTGCACATCGTGAATATCAAATTGCTGCAATTCAAGCGATGGAAAATGCCATCAAAGATGGAAAAAAGCATATTCTGCTTGCCATGGCAACAGGTACTGGTAAAACTAGAACGGCAATTGCTTTAATGTACAGACTACTTAAGCATAAGAGAGCTAGACGTATTCTTTACCTAGTTGACCGTAATTCATTGGGAAAGCAGACTGCCAATGCAATTAAAGATAATAAAATAGGTACGATGTCAATTTCTTCCATTTATGGATTAAAGGAATTGAGTGATAAGGCACCTGAAATATCAACAAAAATTCAAATTGCAACGGTTCAGGGGATGATCAAACGCCTATTTTTCAGTGAAGACAGTGATGATAAGCCATCCGTTGGTCAATATGATTTTATTATTGTTGATGAAGCCCACCGTGGTTATGCAGAAGATAAAGAGCTCAGCGATAAAGAATATCAATTCTATAGTCAAGAAGATTATGTTAGTCAATATAGACGTGTAGTTGATTATTTTGATGCGACTGCTATTGGAATGACTGCTACGCCAGCTTTACAAACGATTGATATTTTTGGCAAACCGGTGTATTCGTATAGCTACCAACAAGCTGTCCTTGATGGGTGGCTAGTGGACCATGATGCACCAGTAATTATTCAAACTCAATTATCTCAAGAAGGGATTCATTTTAAAAAGGGTGCCGAAGTTAGTCTTTTTGATCAGGACGAAAAAACTATCAATAAAGAAAAATTACCTGATAATATGAATTTTGATGTAAAAGACTTTAATAAGAGAGTTATCACACGTAGCTTTAATGAAGTAGTTTGTGATGAATTAGCTCAAAGATATCTTGATCCAAGTGATCCAAATTTAGGTAAAACTTTAATCTTTGCGGCAACTGATGAACATGCTGATATGGTTGTTGACTTATTGAAAAAAGCATTCAAAAAAGCGGGTAATCCTGTAGATGACGATGCTATCGAAAAAATTACTGGTTCAATTCGGCATCCTAATCAAGAAATTAAAAACTTTAAGAACGAAACCAACCCCAATATTGCAGTAACTGTAGACTTGCTAACTACGGGAATTGATGTACCGCAAATTACTAGTATTGTCTTCTTAAGAAGAGTTCAGTCAAGAATCCTCTATGAGCAAATGTTGGGACGGGCAACCAGACTTTGTCCCGAAATTAATAAATCCAAATTTACGATTTATGATGCTGTCGGAATCTATGAAGCAATGAATAAAGTGACAAACATGAAGCCTGTTGTTAAAAATCCAGGACATAATGTTCACTACTTCTTAAATCACAAGGATGATTTCTTTGAGACAAATGAGGATTCCGCTCAGTATCAAGTAGATATGGCTGGTGCCGTTGAGAGAAAAATTAAACGTTTGGATGATACTAAACGTGATGAGTTCCAACATCTAGCTGAGATTAATTCAGTTGATCAATGGGCCCGTGAATTAAGTAAGTTAGATAAGGCCCATTTTTTACAGCAATGGCCTAAGTTTGAGCAGTTAGACCACATTAGCCCAGTCAAATCCAAGCAAATAATATCTGACGCAGTAGACAAAGTAGTTAATGTAAGTCGAGGTTATGGGCATGGCAATCAAAAACCAGCAGATTATATTGAAAACTTCAATAAATTCGTTAAGGAAAACGTCAATACTATTCCAGCCTTACAAGTTGTAGCTACTAGACCGAAGGATTTAACTTTTGATGAACTCAAAAATATTAAACTTAAGCTAGAGCAAAATGGCTTTAAAGAAAATGATTTGCAAAGTGCATGGAAGAACGTTAACCATGTTCAGACCACTGCTGATATTATCAGCTTCATTAGACAAGCTGCGGCTGGATCTGAGTTGGTAGATCATGATGTTAGAATTCATAATGCCATGCAAAAAGTTTATGGCTTAGCTGATTGGACTATTCCTCAAAAGAAATGGTTGAATAGAATTGAGAAACAACTACTAAGAAATTCTGTATTGGCTCCAAGCGCTAAAGAAGTATTTGATAACCGAGAGTTTGGATTCAAGGACGTTGGTGGCTATAAGAAGATGAAGACTATTTTTGGCGATCAAACTGATCAAATCATTTATGTTTTAAACGAGAATTTATATGTTTAATGTAGGAAGTATAGTAAGAATATGGAGAATAATTTAAAAGTAGCCAAAGTTAAGTATTCAGTATCACAGATGACTAGTGCCTTCATTATTTTATTAGCTATCTATATTTTTAGGAGTCGAATACTATTCTTCTTAAAGGGGAATAACGGCAACTTAATACGATCAATTGTAGCTTTCGCTATATCATTGATTTGTTCATATTTTGCGTATAATTATGCATATCGCTTTTGATGTATCACCAATTATGTTAACAGGGGATGCACTGGAACCGTGGCCACAACTCTTAATAAGCTTCTTTTGGTGGCATATCATTATTATGCGTCTGGGCCTACAATCGTCATTGTTTGAAAAAAGTTTGAATTAAAAACTAAGGAATGCCATTTGAGGCATTTTTTAGTTTAAGGAAAAAAGGTTGCTAAAACGAACACATGTAACTAAATGTTTGATAAAATATATTGATTAGAAAGACAACAACGAGGAGCAAAATTAAGTGAATAATCAAGAAATAGTTCAAAAATTATGGAATGAATGTAACGTCTTACGTGATGATGGGGTAAGCTATCAAGATTATATTACTGAACTGACATATATCTTGTTCTTGAAGATGAGTAAGGAACAAGATCAACAAGATGACATTCCAGAGAAGTATCGCTGGGATAATCTTGTTTCTAAAGAAGGGTTAGAACTTAAAAACTTCTACCGTCAGCTATTACTTGATTTAGGTAATCCTGAGATTGTTAAGAGCAAACGAATCAACGCTATCTATGCTAATGCATCTACTGCAATTGATGAACCGGCTAACTTGGAAAAGATTATCAAAGATATTGATGGTCTTGATTGGTTTTCTGCAAGAAAAGAGGGACTCGGTGATCTCTATGAAGGCCTAATGGAGAAAAATGCTAACGAAGTTAAATCTGGTGCAGGACAATATTTTACACCGCGTGTTTTAATTAATATGATGGTTAAAATGACCGAGCCTAAAACAGGTGATCGTTGTAATGACCCAGCAGCAGGTACCTTTGGTTTTATGGTAGCTGCGGATCAATATCTTAGAGATAAGACTGATGAATATTGGGATCTTTCAGTAGAAGAGAGGAATTTTCAAATTCATGATGCATTTTCTGGCATGGAATTAGTCCCAAATACTCACCGTTTAGCAATTATGAATGAGTATTTGCACGGCATGGACGGTCGTCTTGAACAAGGTGATTCATTATCGGCTAATGGTAAATGGATGAAGAACTTTGACGTTGTGTTGACTAACCCGCCATTTGGTACTAAGAAGGGTGGGGAACGTGTTACTCGTGATGACTTAACTTACGAAACTTCTAATAAACAGCTTAATTTCTTACAGATTATCTATAATTCATTGAAGAAAGATGGTAAAGCACGTGCTGCAGTTGTTGTACCAGATAATGTCTTGTTTGCAGACGGTACTGGCGAAGCGATTAGAAAAGACCTGCTGAATAAGTGTAATTTGCACACGATTTTGCGTTTGCCTACTGGGATTTTCTACGCTCAAGGTGTGCAGACCAATGTATTATTCTTTACTCGCGGTGAAAGTGACAAGGATAATACCAAGGAAACTTGGATTTATGATATGCGTCATCAGATGCGGTCATTTGGTAAGCGTAATCCATTGAATGATAAAGACTTCACGGAGTTTGAGAAGTTATTCTGTGTTGATGATCGTTCAAAGAGAAAAGAAACTTGGGATAAAGAAAAGAATCCTAACGGTAGATGGCGCAAGTTTACGATTGATGAAATTTTGAAGCGTCCTAATACTAGCCTTGATATTTCTTGGATGAATGATGAAGAAGAGCACGATAACCGTTCGTTGAAAGAAATCTTAGATGAGATGAATGACAAGTCTAAGGCAATTAGGGATGCAATTGCGGAACTTAATAAGGCATTAGAAGGAATTGACGATGAAGACTAATACTTTAGATTTTGATGCACAGGCTTTAAGAGAAAAAATCTTGGATTTGGCCATGCGTGGGAAGTTGGTGCCACAAGATCCTAATGATGAGCCAGCTAGTGTATTGCTTGAGAAAATTAAGGCTGAAAAAGAACAGCTAATTAAGGAAAAGAAGATTAAGAAAAGTAAGCCGCTTGCTCCGATTACTGATGATGAAAAGCCCTTTGATATTCCTGATAGTTGGGAATGGGTGCGATTGGGGGATATATGTATTTCTAATATTGGTGTTACATATAAACCTAGTTATAAAGTAGAAGAGCCAACTAAAACTAAGATTTTGCGAGCTAATAATATTGAAAATAATCAATTGAATAATAAAAAATTAGTTTTTCTAACTTTGGATACATTGCCCGATAAATATTATTTAAAGGAAAACGATATACTAATGGCAGTCCGTAGCGGTAGCAAAAGATTAGTGGGAAAATCAGCTGTTGTAACTCATGATTTTGCTAATTATTCTTTTGGTGCATTTATGTCAAAAATTAGAGTAATACAAGCCAATAGTTATTTTGTAGATTATTTTCTTAATTCATTATTTTTTAGAGAGCAATTAAGGGATGCAAACACAACAACAATAAATCAAATTACTCAAAGTATGATTAATAATTTTGTTATTCCTTTTCCACCACTATCGGAGCAAAGTCGAATCGCTGCTAAAATAGCGCAGCTATTCGCTTTGCTTCGCAAAGTCGAATCTTCTACTCAACAATACGCAAAACTTCAGACTTTGCTGAAGTCGAAGGTGCTGGATTTGGCAATGCGCGGAAAATTAGTCGAGCAAGATCCCCATGATGAACCTGCAAGTGTTTTGTTGAAAAAGATCAAAGCTGAGAAGGAGCAACTTATTAAAGAAGGCAAGATTAAGAAAAGTAAGCCGCTTCCACCGATTACTGACGATGAGAAGCCGTTCGATATTCCTAATGGTTGGGAATGGGTTAGATTGGGGGATATTGGAGCATGGGCAGCTGGTGCGACTCCATCTCGTAAACATTCTGAATACTATGGAGGAGATATTCCTTGGCTTAAAACAGGTGATCTTAACGATGGTATTGTGGAAGAAACTAGTGAGAAAATTACAGAGTTAGGTGTTAAAAATTCATCCGTAAAAATAAACAAACCCGGTAATATATTAATTGCAATGTATGGTGCAACTATTGGAAAATTAGGTATTGTAGGTAAAAAAGAATTAGTAACAAATCAGGCATGTTGTGGTTGTACCCCTTATAAAGGAATTTATAATCAGTATTTGTTTTATTATCTCTTGTCATCGAGAAAAAGATTAATTAATTTAGGAAGCGGTGGTGCACAACCAAATATTTCCAAACAAAAAATAGAAAAGTTTGCTTTCCCACTTCCACCACAATCAGAACAGAGTCGAGTCACTGCTAAAATAGAACAACTACTTCCTTTTCTTGGTAAGGTTGAATTTTCTGCCGAACAATAAATTATGTAAGAACTACAACTGTTAAGTAATTTTTGGTAAAATAGCCTTCTTTTTTAGCACAACATGTTGTATCATGATAGCTATATTAGTCACAATATGTTGTGCAATGACGTGGGAAGGAGAAATATTTCATGGCACGAAAAACATTTATTTCATATAAATATTCTGAGGCAAGAGAAATAAGAGATCGTATTATTTCTTCGTTGGGAGATGACGCAACTTATTATAGAGGGGAAAGGGCTACCTCTCCTGATTTAACGGATTTTACAACAAGTACCATAAAAAATAACTTAAAGAATAAAATTTATGATACATCTGTATTAATACTTGTGATTAGTCCACATATGAATCAGAGTAAATGGATTAGTTGGGAAGTTGAATATGCGTTAAAAGATCAAAAACGAGGTAATAAATATTCTCATAGTAACGGAATTATTGGCGTGGTTAAAAATGATTATTTCGGCGATAGTACTTGGTTTACTGGTCGAGACTGTTTATCTCAAAACGTGTACCTGCCGGACATAGTCACTAGGAATAGGATTAATAGATTAAATACGTATTCCGAGTCACGATATCATTTGAATGATACTACTTGGATAAACCAAAACTCATATATTCCAATAGTTACAGAAAATACTTTTTTAAGAAATCCCAAGCAATATATAGAGGATGCCTTTGAACGAAGCCAGCGACTTTATGAATATGATATTTGTAAAATTTCAAATAAAGATAGATTACAAAGAAGTATAATTTAGGTGAAAGTCAGTGATCGAAAATAACTATGATTTAATTGAGCACTTAAAATTAATAGAACAGCAAGTGCAACGAATGGCGGATAATTCGTTTAAAATTAAGAATTGGGCTATAACGATTATAAGTGGTGGTCTTCTGTATTGGCTTAAAGGAGATGTGGCTAAGCAAGATAGTCACTGGCTGATAGGACTCATTCTGCTGGCTACATGTATGTTCTGGTGGCTTGATGCATATTATTTAACTTTAGAAAAATGTTATCGAGAATTATATCTGAAAGCGCAAAATGGAGAAGAAAGTTCATATAATTTGAGCATTAGAGAATTTTTGAATCGAAGTAACATTATGTGTACAGCTATTACCAGTAAATCTTTTACGCATACTTATTTGCTGCTTCTCTTTTTTGAAATAGCTCTTTTTATGTATAAGTATGTAAAATGGTAATTTTTAATTAAAAATTGGTGGAAGATAATATTAATGTACAGAGCATTTAATTTAACGAATTTGGAAGATTTGGAAGAATTGCAAAATATAGATTCCTTAGAAGCACAAAAGGAATATGAAGAAAGAAAAGAAGAAGTTACTCAAAATCTGTCTATTGCCAAGATTTTAAAAAGTTCAACGTACGCACAGGAAGATCATGAGAAAATAAAAATAAATGCTGATGAGATTCAGAAGAGAATATTTCCAACTTATAAGGATTATGATATTTTTTTATCTCATTCTCACAAAGATCTTGCCCTAGTTCAAAAATTTGCATATTATTTAACGCACAAAATGAGAGTTAGAGTTTTTATTGATTCTGAAGTTTGGGGATACGTAGATGATTTACTCAAGCAGGTCAATGATAAATATGCTTTAAAAGAGAAAAATCTTTATGATTATAAAATTGCCAATATCGATGCTTGTAATATTTACTTAATGCTGTCTAATGCTATTCATGACGTTATAAATGAAACAGAATGTCTATTTTTTATTAATACTCCTAATTCTATTAACGTTGATAGTAATATTGAATTACAAAATGTAGAATCACCTTGGCTATACGATGAATTAAAAACTACTTCTATGATAAAAAGACGAATACCTGATTCTATACAAGGTTATTTAGATGGGCTTGCTGCATACCGTAAAAGACATAAAAATTATACAGATTCTATTGAACCAAAGTGGATTAGAAATGTGCACAAGGAGATAGACGGTTTAACGATATTACCGAATGAAATCTTGCTAAAATGGCAAAATAAAATTGACACCTCATATTATCCTGGAGAAGAAATTTCCTCAATGCGAGATTTTTATTCAGTGTTGCATGAAAATGACATTTAATATAAGCTATGTATAGTTTATTGTTATAGTGAAATGATAAAAGTGAGATAACTTACAAAATGTTGTTATCTCACTTTTATTTTAATCAATCTTCTTAAAAAAAGTTAAGTACTTAATGTTAATCCATTCATTTTTAGATGAAAGTTCAACCCATATTTGATTGTTAATTCGTTTGATTGCTTTAACCTTATAAAGTCTATATGGTTTTACTTTAATAGCAAGTTTGACTCTTTTAGCTTTTACGATTCTTTCCATAAATAGGGGATGCTTAGCTTTTAATGTAGCAACATAGCTCTTGCCTTTTAGATTAAGTGCCTTACCATTTTTTAAACTTTCGATTTGTTGTTTTAAATTAGTTGAAACTTTTGGAGTAGTCGTTTTTTCTGAACTACCTTTAGAAACTGAGAATTTGTTTTGTTCAGTATTGGTTGAAGACACGTTTGTATTAGTTGATGTTGTTTCAGCCACCTTTTCAATTTCATGAATGACTGTGACTTGAGGTGTAGGTACTTCTTGATAATTCTTTAATAGATCTACTAATTTTTGAGCTTTAGTAAGATTAGTTTTAGCATTTTCTAATTTATCTTGAGCTGCGGCATATTTTTCACCATAAGATACCATTGCATTATACGCTGTGTTGTCTTGCTTTAATAACTGCTGATAGACTTTATATGTACTTTGAACATTTTCTTTATTTTTCGCAGTTGATTCTTTTTCAAACAATTTTTGAGCTTTTTGATAATCTTCGTAAGCATTAATTGTTTTACTCTCGGCTGCATCAGCATAATCCATCATTTTCTCATACTCAGTTTCTGCTTTATTATATTCTTTTTGTGCCAGTTGCACTTCAACCATCCAATTAGCCAAATCTTTATTAGCAGTGTAGATGTTGCTATTAACCTCACTGGCCTGAACTTGTTTTGGCTCTATCATCGTAATGGTACCAAACAAAATTCCTGTTGCTACCGTTGCTGAAACTAAATGTTTAGTAATTTTCTTCATCTTCCTTATATCCTCTCGTATTAATCTTAATTTATAACTCCCGATTTATACTATTCAAGTATAATAAATAGGGTAAAAAAGTACATATCAATATAGTAGATTCTTTGAATTAGGATTTGATTTAGAAACATGCAAAAGAATAGTAATAATTATGAAGTAAATAACGTCAGTATTAGTTCAATTCTTAACTGGATTGACAGTGGGGAGATTGGATTACCAGAATTACAACGTCCATTTGTCTGGCCGACTAAAAAAGTAAGGAATTTGATTGATTCACTTTATCGTGGGTATCCTATTGGATATATTGTTACTTGGAACAGCCCATCTGTAAAATTGAAGAATGGCACCTCAGCCAGTGGTAAAAAAGTAATTATTGATGGGCAACAAAGAATTACAGCCTTACGTGCTGCAATTGCAGGCGAGCCTGTTTTAACTAAAAAATTTGAAGAAATCAGAATAAAAATAGCATTTAATCCTCTTAAAGAAGAATTTCAAACTTTAAATCCAGCAATAGCTAAGGATTCAATTTGGATTGATGATATTTCGGAGATAATTAGTAATACATTCTTTTCATATGATTTTTATTCAGATTATTTTGCCAAAAATCCATCTCTAAACGATGAAGATAAGAGAAAAGTCCAGCAATCAATTGCTAAGTTAATGCAACTACAAAATTGCAGTGTCGGTAATATTGTTTTAGGTTCTAACCTTTCTATTAATGATGTCACAGAAATTTTCAATAGAATTAATTCAGCTGGAACCACACTTTCATCAGCTGATTTTGTTATGTCCAAATTGTCGGCTGATGAAGCGCACCATGGTAACGAGATCAGAAAAATTATTGATTATTTCTGTCAAATTCTTCATCAACCTGATCTACATAAAAATATTGAAAATGTTGACCCTGAATTCACGTCCAGTCTAAGTTACGACAAAATTAAATGGGTAATTAATGATCATGTTCAAATTTATAGACCGACATTCAATGATTTACTTCATGTAATGCTAGAAACTAAATTTCAACGTGGGCAATTATCTGCTATGGTTAGTCTGGTTTCTGGTCGAAACTTTAAAACTCGTGAATATGATGAAGAATCTTTGGAAGATACATATTCCACGCTTTATGATGCAGCATTTTTAGTCACAAACAAAGTTAATTTTGAAAACTACGAGATGATCCTTCAAAGCATGGGAATGATTGATCATCAAATTTTAGTTTTAAAGAGTTATGGTAATTTGAATTTTGGATACACCTTATACTTATACCTTAAAAAGAATACCAATCTTCCAGAACAAGAGATTGAACAATTAGTTAAGAAGTGGATTGTTATGTCTGCATTAATTGGAAGATATAGTGGTTCCTCTGAAACACATGCGGAAATGGATATTAAAATGATTGCTGACAATAAGGATCATGTAAAAGAAACAATTGAGTCAGTTTTGAATCAAAATTTAACTGATGACTTTTGGAACGTCAATTGTATTAATGCATTACGTGGTACTTCAACACAATCAAGTGTATGGCGTCTTTTCTTAATGGCACAAGTACGCGACAACACTGTGGGTTGGCTTGAAAATGATCAAACAGTTAGAAGTATGATTACGGGCAATGGCAATATTCACCATATTTTTCCAAAAGCATACATGAGAAAGAATGGATTTTCAGAAAGAGAATACAGCAGAGTTGCCAATTATACTTGGTTGAATCAACCTAGAAATATTCAAATAGGGGATAGGGCTCCTAAGGATTATCTTAATGATGATCAGGTCATTAGTTATGCTACTGATAAATCATTTGAAGAAAATGCCATTCCAACTATGTTGAGAAACGCAACTTTTGAAGATTATCATGAATTCATTGAAGAAAGAGTAAAGCTAATGGCTAATAAGATTCGTAAGTATTATGAGTCTTTATAAGCTTCTTAGTTAAGGATTACACTATGAAAGTATGGACAATACAACCTTGGTCAGTGTGGTTGCAACTCAAAAAGAAGGGTGTTTATTATGCCAACGAAAATTTATCACAGTTACTTCATCCTCGTGATCATTTACTAGAAGATGAATTTACTAAATCCTATTTCTGGATGGCCGAGCAGATGCAAGAAAAAATTTCTTTACCTCCTAAAAGTGTAACTGTACCTATCTGGTGCTGGTATGCTTAAGATAAGCATGTTGCACCTCATAATAGATATTATTCAAATCAAGCTTGTATCGAATTAGAATTGCCTGCAAACAAAATTTTATTAAGCGATTTTGATCTATGGCATGTAGTTTTAATGAATGGTTTTGTACCTCCAGATGATATGGATTTTGAAAAGTATTCTAAGGCAGATGACAGAATTGAGGCTCTTCCAGAACTTGAAAAACGAAAGATAATCGAACAATCTTGGCAACATATTTTGGATGTAAAAAAAGATGGTCAATGGATTCAAGGATGTATTTGGCAAATTAACTATGACGATGTGATTAAGGTTTACCATCATCATGACAATCATCGCTTAAAAGTTTTTACACCTAAAAGAAAAATATTTGATTAACGGAAAATTCATGTGCAATATTTTAATCGTGCATGGATTTTTTCAATATAAAATGTAGTTTGATGGGCGATGAACAAATATAATCTAGTTATGATTCAATATAAGGAAGGTGATGCAGATGAAAACAGTCCAAGAGACATTGCGTGAGATGGATAAAAAAGAATTACTGCGAAAGTTTTTCTATGAGCATCCTAACAAATTGGATAGTTTTGATGATGATCTAACAATTGCTCAAGCAAAAGAAAGAGCAAATAAAGTTATTGGAAAATATATAGAACGTCTCGAAACCATGGAAGTCAAGCCAAATGATAGACAAATGATTTTTTACATGTATGAATATTTGGGTAGTTACAAATTAGACCAAAATCGTGGACTGTGTACTGTAGCTGATCTTCAAGAAAAAGGCGTTGAAGCACCCAACTATGGGATTGAATATACTCCTCAAGAAGAAATCATGGGTTACTGGGTAGCTGATACAGAAATGACACAATATTATCTTAATGATTTGATGATTGAGATTTTGTGGGATGCATCATTTTTCGGAGTTAAACAGGAAAAATTACCCGAGGCGGTTAAGGAGTTGGAAGCAGCCGACAAAGAAATAGATGAGGGCCTAGAGGAATCTTTTAGCTCATATGAAGAATTCGAGGACTTCATATATGGTGATGAACCACGTCCACCGAAACTGAGTAAAGAAGATGAAGTTAAAAAGCAAAAGTTAATTCAAGAAGTCAATCGCTTGCATAAAAAGTTCAATCATCATTTACATCAACAAGAGATTGATCAAATACTTAAAAATTTAGCTAAAGATAAGTCATAAAAATGGACGAAAATTTTCAAAAATCAAATGAGTTACTAAACGCAGGTGCTGAGGCATGCCGCAAAGGTGATTATGTGACAGCGCAAGAGTACTATACTCAAGCAGCTAAACTTGGAAATGTCCAAGCTATGTGCAATCTAGGTTACATTTATGAATATGGTCGCACTGGTAAGCGAGACTATAAAAAGGCTTTCTATTGTTTTAAGAAAGCTGCAGACAGTGGCAGTGCAGAAGCTTGTTATAAAGTTGGCGATATTTATTTTTACGGGGATGCAGGAGAGAAAGACTATGGTCTAGCATTCGAATATTATCAAGAAGCTGTGCAACTTCTTAATGAAACAAACGACGATGATGATATTATGTCAGATATTTATTATCGCTTGGCCTTATGCTGGTATAAAGGATATGGCACGGATCAAGATATATTAGTCGCATTTCACTATATTAATGAAGCTGAGTTTTATTCTTATTGTGATCGTTTTACTGATAAATTCATGTGGCAATCAATAGCTAAGAGAATTGAATTATTAAGAAGCGAGATTAAACACAGCTTGGATGAAGCATTAGAAAACAAATAACTACAACTAATACAATTATGATTTTTTATCAGGTCATTGAAAAATAAAACTCAACCATAGAAAGGACTACACCTATGCAATTTCACAATCCTAACGATACTATCCATGTTCCACCACAAGATATTTTTGAAGACTTACTTGATCAGGTCGAAAAGTTGCAAACGCAAGTGGACGAACTCAAGCGGCTTCAATATAGTAATTCCAGCAACGCACGTGATGTTTTCCTATATGGTTGTGAATTAGCTGGCAGTCAATATCTTGATCTAGAGGATCATGTTGTGCCAAAGTTGCATGAAAATGATCCGCTAGCTTTAATGCGTGAGCCCAATAATGAATTTGACGAACATGCAATTAGCGTGTACACAACAAGTGGACTCAAGCTAGGATATTTACCTAAGAGCAATAATTTGATCTTAAGTCGTTTGATGGATGAAGGTAATCTTTTGTTTGGCAAAACCAAGACTTTTCATTGGGACGGCAAGCGTTTGTATTTAGTAGTGAAAGTTTACATGAGAGCATAACAAAAGGCATCACATTGAAGTGGTGTAAGCGATTTGTCTAGGATTTACATCATTCGCATATTCTTTTAATTCGCGCATGCTATATTTCTTGCCGAAGATGCTATCTTTATCAGGAAGTAAACGATAGCTATTCTTTAACGTTCTCATAAATTTATTGGTAAAAACCTTTTTCTTTTGACCGTAAAGCGTATGTTGATTCAGCCATTGCTCTGCTTGATTTCTTGATAGATATTTCATGAAATCTTCCTTCCCTTTATTCGATTATTTAGAATTGCAGTTACTTTGGCTATACTCCTGTACACACTATTGTAGTGCTTTAATAGCTGAAAGTATAATGACAGCTAGAAACATTTTCTCTGGACACTTTTTAGCTGGTAAATAAATGATAAAATATTGTTGATTAGAAAGTTGAGGATGAAATGAAAAAAATCGGGAAACTATCGTTAGTTTTATTAGTGGGCTTAGCTTTGACGGGATGCAGTCAAAACTCTAAGCAAAATACTGCACCAAAGAAAAATGCAACTACAAAAACTGTTAAAAATAATAAAAAGCCTACAAGAATGGGGCATTTATCTGCTCAGGACTTAACTCCACAAAAAACTGTTGCAGTTGTAGTTGCGTATGCAGGTAATCGTTACTCTGGCAGTTGGAATAAGGCTTTGCTTGATGGCAAGCAAAACGAGCTCGAAGTTGACTTGAAGAATCAATCAGATTATTCATATATGAATGAAGGTAGTGGAGTAGCCTACATGGTTTCCGAAAATGCAGGATATACTTTGAAACGAGTAAATAGTAAAAATATTTATTATCTCTTTTTAAATGGTAAAAAGCTAGAATCAGTTACTATGAAAGAAATGGTTGCCTATCTGAATAAACGGGATTCAGATAAGCTGGTGACTAATTTGGCTAAAAATGCCAAAGTTAACGATGAACGTTCAGATTCTAATAATGCTTCTCCGAATTCTACTGGTAAAAAATCTAACTTGCCTGGAGATGATGGATTGTTAAATGTGCCGAGAGAACTACAAGGAACTTGGTACACTTATCCCGCTGATGATAACAAATTAGAGACCATTAAGATTAGTCAAAATAAAATCGATAATGGTTACAGTTCACTAGAATTACATAAGATTAACGCTAAATTTGCTAACGAGCATTTATATAGCGACATGTCCAAGTCTTATAGAAATGCTACTAAGAACTGGGGCATGGCACAGATGATAGGGAAGAAGATCCATAACATTAATTACTTGAATGTCCGCACCTGGATGCAAGGTGCTGGTGACGGTATTTATTATGGTGCTCATATTGAAAACGGTCAGTCAGTTGTAGTTATTGGTGAAGGTGCAGGACTATGGACAAATAGTGTTGCTTGGAAGACACCGCAACTTGCACAACAGTATAAACACAAGAAATTTAGAGATTTATTCTATCGAGATGACCAATAAAATGAAAAAGATACCTTTAATCTTAATGCTAGGACCACAAGCGTCTGGTAAATCTAGTTTTATTAAGATGAATAATTTACAAAACTATACTATTTCTGGAGATGAAATTAGAATTCGCCTAAATGGCATCAATTCTAATAATGGTCACCCTCAGATAAATTTTGTCCCACAGACAGAATCAATTGTCTGGCATATTTTTTATGAGGAATTAGACACGCGTCTGCAGAATAAATTGCCAACTGTCGTAGATAATACAAATTTGGCTGCTCATGGTTTCAATCCAATTAACGATATTCTCAAAAGAGTGCCAATTGATTATCAGGTATATGTCATTGATTGTTTTAAGCCATTGCTGAATTCTAAAGATCCATTCAGTGAAAAGTCTTTGAATCATGCCTTAAAAATTCTTGCACAGCGCAATCATGATCGAGAATATTCGGTGAATATGGATATAATTAAACGATTTGTTGATTATTATGCAAATTTTAAAGTGCCTGATAAAGTTATAGTGATTAGTTCTGCTGATTTGCAACAAGCGCAGGACGTAATTGATATGGTGTTAAATTATCAATAAACACGTTTTAATGCTTTTTTCTTTCAAATTTCTTGTTGACAAAGCATAAAGACTAGATTAGTATAATATTAAATTTATTTAAGAAAGGAGCTACATATCATGTTAGAATCACAAAGTTTAGCAACAGTAGAATTACGACGCCGCCACCAAAATGATGGTTTATTTTGTGATCCTAAATTATGGTGTGCGGCGAATTTTGTTTTAAATAATTAATTGAAATTGACTGATTATTAACAAGGTTCACATTCCTTAATTGGGATGTGGACCTTGTTTTGTTACAGAAAAGAGAAAGAATTATGAAAGCTATTAAATTATTTAGTTCAGCTAGTTTACTTATTGGGGCTGCTTTAACCTTGGCAGCTTGTGGTCAAAATGATAAAAACGCAGTTAAAAGTGCTAAGAAATTCCCTGAACAAACGGCGCAAAAGACCGCTTGAGGGTTGAACGATATTTTTACCACGATAAGTTCAACCCTCTTATTTTGATTAAATCTTTGATACAATAGACATGATTAAATAAATAGGGTGTGATCTAAATTCTAAAATCTAAACGGCATTTCATGTTTCTAGGAGTTGCAGGAATTATCTATTATTCTTGGCTCTTAATCGTTCTATTTATCGCCTTTATTTTGGGCTATGAAGGGAACAAAGCAATTAGTATACCTGGAATAGTAGTTGGTATCATTTTCTTACTTTTAGCAGTTTATACTTGGTCCTTTTCTTACTTGCAAAAGGGTGGAAACAAAATATTACTCAAGTTGCCATATCGTTCAAAAGTAAAAATCAATCAAATGACTTTGCTTTCAAGTTGGCGTAATTTTCAAGTTTATCAACTAAAAAGTGATTACCAAAGCTATTCTGTTTTAATGATGTCTAGAAAGAAGAATAAGCAATAATGAAATCAGATATTGAAATCGCACAAGAAACCAAAGAATTACCTATTAATGAAATAGCCGCTAAGGTAGGCTTGAAAGAGGAAGACTTAGAACCTTATGGTCATGATAAGGCTAAGATTACTTGGCAAGCCATTAACAGGACTCGTGCTAGTAAAAAGTTAGGTAAATTAGTATTAGTAACCTCAATTTCTCCTACTCCCGCTGGAGAAGGTAAGTCAACGATTACGATTGGCTTGGGGGATGCAATTCACAATCAGTTGCACCAGAATACGATGATCGCCTTGCGTGAACCTTCGATGGGACCTGTTTTTGGATTAAAAGGCGGTGCTACAGGTGGTGGGAAAGCACAAATCATCCCTATGGAAGATATCAACCTACACTTCACAGGAGATATGCATGCTTTAACTGCCGCAATTGACACACTTGCAGCTTTAGTTGATAACTACATCTACCAAGACAATAGCCTAAATCTTGATCCTGACCGAATTTTACTTAAGCGTGGGCTTGATGTTAATGACCGTGCTTTAAGAAAAATCACGGTTGGTCAAGGCTCTAAATTCAATGGTGTTGAGCACCAAGCTAGTTTTGCTATTACTGTTGCTAATGAATTAATGGCAATTCTCTGTTTAGCAACAGATATCAACGACTTAAAGAGTAGAATTGGTGATATGCTAGTTGGCTACACTAAAGATGATGAGCCGGTTTATGTTAAACAGTTAGGATTCCAAGGTGCAATTGCTGCACTATTGTCTAATGCGCTGAAGCCTAACTTAGTACAGACCTTGGAACACACACCAGCATTAGTGCACGGGGGGCCTTTTGCTAATATCGCGCATGGAGCCAATTCCGTCATTGCGACAAACTTGGCTTTGCATTTAAGCGACTTTGTATTAACTGAGGCCGGCTTTGGTAGTGATCTTGGTGGGCAAAAGTTCATGGACTTTGTCTCAAGACATCTGGACAAGATGCCCGATGCTGCAGTAGTTGTAGCAACTGTTCGTGCTTTAAAATATCAAGCATTAGGCTCAACTGATCATTTAAATGAAGAAAACTTGGATGCATTGAAAGAAGGATTTAAGAATCTAGAACGACACATGAATAATATGCGTTCATACAATGTACCAGTAATTGTCTTGATCAATCGTTTTGCTTCAGATACTGAACAAGAACTCGCTTTACTTAAGCAATTAATTGAAGAACAGGCCATTCAAGCTCAAGTGGTTACTTACCATGGTGAAGGTTCAAAAGGTGGCATTAAAGCTGCTCAAGCTGTGATTAATTTAGCTAATTCTAATGCAGCAAATTTAACTCCAACATACGCAGATAATGACGATGTTAAAGATAAAATTGAAAAAGTCGCCACTAAGATTTATCATGCAGCCGGAGTTGAATACAGCGAAAAAGCTGAAAAACAAATCGAAGAATTAAGAAAGTTAGACAAGGCTAACTTACCTGTAATTATCGCTAAAACACAATATTCATTCACTGATAATAAGAATGAATTAGGTGCTCCAACTGATTTTAAGCTTCATGTGAAAGGGATTAGTTTAAAAAATGGTGCGCATTTTATTGTGGTTACCACAGGTCATGTGCTAGATATGCCAGGTTTGCCTAAGCATCCTGCGGCCCTAGATATCGATGTTGATAACAATGGTAAAATTAGCGGATTATTCTAAAAAGATATGCAGTTTTTATATTTAATTATTTCATTAGTTGTGGTTCTTGCCGATCAAGGACTTAAGAATTATATTGTTGCCCATTATGCTGTGGGAGAAGTACACCAGATTATTCCTGGAATTCTTTCTTTTAATTATCTACAAAATAATGGCGCGGCTTGGAACATTTTAACTGGTCAAATGTGGCTTTTTTACATTATCAGTATTATTGCCATTAGTGTTTGCTTGTATTTTCTTTTTAACAAAAAGTACAAGAATACCTTGTTTGATGTGGGTTTAGCCCTCATCTTAGGTGGAATTGTTGGTAATTTTATTGATCGTTTGCATTTAAAATATGTAGTTGATATGCTTCAGCTTGATTTTGTTCACTTCAACATTTTTAATATTGCGGATTCCGCAATTACTGTTGGAGTAATCCTTGTGTTCATTTACTTAATTTTTATTGAAGGTAAGGAAGAACAACATGACTAAAGAATATTCACTTGAAGTAAAAAACGAAAAGGGACGTTTAGATAAGTTTGTTTCAGAACAAATTCCTGATCTATCTCGAACTAGAGTTAAAGAACTGGTTAAAGACCAAAATATCCTAGTTAATGGCAAAGTCGAAAAAGTATCTTATAAGATTCAGGCGGGAGATAAAATCGAAGTTAATATTCCAGCGGTTAAACCGTTAGATGTTATACCCGAAAATATTCCACTTGATATCGTGTATGAAGACGATGATGTCATTGTAGTTAACAAGCCTCAAGGTATGGTAGTGCATCCCGCACCAGGTCATCCAGATCATACTTTAGTAAATGCGTTGTTATATCACACCAAGGCCTTAGCACAATCACCAGAAGGATTTCGTCCTGGAATTGTCCACCGGATTGATAAAGATACATCTGGTTTATTAATGATCGCTAAGACCGCCAAGGCTCGTGAATCATTAGAAGATCAATTGGCTCATAAGACTAACAAACGTCTTTATTGGGCAATTGTTCATGGTAATTTTGCGGAAAAAAATGGGGTAATTGATGCACCAATTGGTCGCAATCCATATGACCGCAAGAAAATGGCGGTAGTTGAAACAGGCAAAAAAGCTATTACTCACTTCAAGGTGCTTGAGCAGTTCAAGGATTATAGCTTAATTGAGTGTCAGCTTGAAACTGGAAGAACCCATCAAATTAGAGTTCATCTTGACTATATTGGACATCCGGTTGCAGGAGACCCATTATACGGTCCACGTAAAACCTTGAAAGGTCATGGTCAATTTTTGCATGCTAAAGTATTAGGATTTAAACATCCAAGTACTGGCGAATGGCTAGAGTTTAGTGTAGAACCACCACAAATTTTTCAAGAAACGTTGGCTCAACTAGAACAAACAAGTAAGTGATAATATGAAACGGTATTTGATTTTAGAAGATGGCAGTTCATTTCCAGGTGAAGGAATTGGTGCCAGTATTATTTCAACCGGTGAATTAGCAATTCAAACGGCTAATTTTGGCTACCAAGAAGCATTAACAGATCCTACTAATGCTGGTAAAATTTTGGTCTTTACTTCACCAATGATTGGTAATAACGGTATTAATGCCATTGATTATGAAAGTATTGATCCCGTAGTTAAAGGGATTATTGCTAACGATATTGCATTAAATATTTCAGATAGTGAAAATTTTGAAGATTTAAGTTCTTTTTTGAAAGAAAAGAACATCCCTGCAATTTTCAAAGTTGACACTCGTGCTTTAGTTCATCGTCTAATGGAAGAAGGTACAATTAAGGCTTCGATCATGGATACTAATGACGAGCATGCCTTTGATCAGATTAAAGCACTAGTTTTACCTAAAAATAAATCTGCGACTGTTTCAACTAAGAATGCATATGCATCCCCTAATGTTGGACGAACTGTAGCTGTGCTAGATCTTGGGCTAAAGCACTCAATGCTGCGTGCTTTATCTTTACGAAAAGTAAATACGACAGTTTTACCATACAGTGCCAGTCCGATTGATATTGAAAACTTACGTCCTGAAGGAATAATTATTTCAAATGGGCCAGGAAAACCAGAAGAAGTAATTAATCAGCTAACGCCAGTTTTAGATCATTTTTATGGTAAGTATCCAATTTTAGGAATCGGATTAGGTTTTTTAACTTTGAGCGATTATCTCGGCTTTGAACTGGTTCAATTACCACAAGAATTTGATGGTATTAATTATCCAGTGATTGAACAAAATAGTAATGCTATCTGGCAAACAGCGATGAATATTGACCAACTAGTGTTGCCTGATAGTGTGAAGATGAATATGAATCGTGAATACTTTGATCTACACAGTGAACTGATGGCGGGCTTCTGGAACAGTAAGGACAAATTGATCGCCACTGCATTTAATCCTGAAGGAGCACCAGGCACTAATGATGCAGATGAAATTTTTGATTATTTTTTACAGATGATGGGGTAGTTATATGCCATTAGAAAACGATTTAGATAAAGTTTTAATTATCGGATCAGGCCCTACTTTAATCGGTAGTGTAGCAGAAATGGATCTTATGGCAACAGAAGCAATTGATGCTTTGACAGAAGAAGGCATTCAAGTTGTGCTAGTCAATCCTAATCCAGCTACAATTTCAACTGATAAAAAACCTGGTGTAACAGTCTATCTTGAACCGATGACTCTCGACTTCCTGAAAAGAATTCTACGGATGGAAGAGCCAGATGCAATTATGACAGCTTATGGTTCAACTAATGGTTTAAAGGTTGCACATAAGTTATTACAAGATGGCATTTTAGAACAAATGGGAATTCAGTTACTAACATTGAATTCGCGTGCTCTACAAATGGGGAATCAACAGAAAAAGACAGAGTTGCTTACTAAGCTACATATTGATACAGGGCAATCTTGGGAACTTAATCAGAGTATTCAGGATAATTTAGATAATGCGCTAGAAAGCATTAACGACAAAGTCACTTTTCCCGTATTAGTTACTAAGTACAACCGTTTTGTACACAACGAACATTTGCAATTTGCAAATCCTACCGATTTAATCAGTTACTTTAAAGAAGAAAAGCAAAATGATAATTTTACATGGAAGAATTATCGCTTAACTGAAGACTTATCTAGTTGGGAAGAAGTAATTGTTGACGTGATCCGTGATAAGGATGGCAATTTAGCTTTTATCAATTTTGCGGGATCTATTGAAGCTGTAGGTATTAATTCAGGTGACTCTGCAGTTGTGATGCCATCATTAACCCTAAACAATGATCATATTCAAGAGTTAAGAATAACCGTTAGAAAAATCATGTCTAATCTTGATCTCATTGGATTTGCTAGTTTTCATTTTGCGATTAAACACCATGGAACTCAAATTCGATCTAAGCTTTTGACAATTCGTCCGCGTTTGACGCGAAGTTCTGTTTGGGCTCAAAGAATTGGAATGTATGATGTGGGATATGTCGTTAGCAAAGTTGCTATCGGTTATCGACTGAATGAGATTACCGATCCTCTATCTGGACTTAATGCCTCAATTGAACCCACCTTAGATGCAGTAGCAATTAAAATGCCATATTGGTCATTTGCTGAATCCGGTTATAACCACTATTTGCTAGGAAGTCGCATGCAAGCAAGTGGAGAAGCAATGGGTGTAGGTCGTAATTTTGAAACTGCTTTTCTGAAAGGCTTAGATGCAACTATTAATTTAGAACTGGGTTGGCATGCTTTTATAAAAGAAAAAGAAAAATCCACTGCAGATATTTTGAATGATTTGGCACATCCTGATGAATTGCATTTAGTTAAATTATTAGCCGCAATTGATCAAGATATTCCATATTCTGAATTACAAAAAGTAACACATTTGCATCCGGTTTATTATCAGAAATTGCTTCACATTGTAAGACTTGGCAAAAAGTTATTACAAGAGAAGGAGCAGCCTTCGCGTGATTTGCTGCAAGAAGCTAAAGACTATGGATTCTTTAACCCATTATTAACTAAGATTTTACAAAAATCAGTTACTGAAGTTCGCTCTTTGATTAATAAAATTGACTTGCAGCCATCATATTTGAAGATCGACGGCTCAGCAGGTGTACATAAACCTAATGTTTGTGCTTACTACAGTGCATATGATGTTCAAAATGAAGCACAAGCTTTAAATGCTGAAAAAAAGATCTTGATTTTGGGCATGTTGCCGCTTCAAGTTTCGGTTACTAGCGAGTTTGACTATATGATTGCTCACGCAGCTGATACTTTACATAAGTATGGCTATGTTACTGTGCTTCTATCAAATAATGACGAATCGATTTCATCAAGGTATAAGAATATTGACCGAGTTTATTTTGATTCCATTACAGTTGAAAATATTCTAACTGTTGCTAAAAGAGAAAATATTTCTGATGTATTAGTTCAATTTTCTGGCAAAAGAATCAGTGCATTGAGTAAAGAGTTGGAAAAATGTGGTTTGCACGTTATTGGGCAAAAGGCAAACGACGATCCACGGGATAAGATTACTACTTTGCTTGATCAACAATTTACTACCTTAAAGCGAGTCCCGGCATTAAATAAAACAACTGATACAGACCAGGTTTTCGCTTTTGCTTCTAAATATGGTTTTCCACTTTTAATTGGTGGTATGAATAAAGAAAACAAGCAAAAATCTGCAGTTGTTTATGATGTTCCTGCAATAGAGAAATATTTAGCAGAAAACCAACTTGATCAAATAACTATTTCTCGCTTTATTGAGGGACACAAATATGAGGTAACGGCTATCTCTGATGGTACCAATGTAACTTTGCCCGGTATAATTGAACATCTAGAGCAAACAGGTTCGCATGCCTCTGATTCAATTGCAGTGATTCAGCCGCAAAATTTAACCGAAGAGCAGCAAAAAAAGATTGAGCAAGAGTCAATTAAATTAATTAAGCAGCTGAAAACAAAAGGTATTTTTAATCTGCACTATTTATTCGTTGATAATGACCTATATCTATTGCAAATTAAACCATATGCAGGTCATAATGTAGCATTTTTATCAAAATCACTAGATAAGGATATCACTACTTGTGCTACAGAAGCTTTAATTGGCAAAAATTTAGCAGAGCTAGGATATCCTAATGGTCTATGGCAAAACAGCGATTTTATTCATATTAAAATGCCAGTATTTTCATTTCTTAATTATTCAAGTGGTAATACTTTCGATTCAAATATGAAATCCTCAGGTTCTGTAATGGGTCGAGATACTCAACTAGCTAAGGCTTTATACAAAGGATATGAAGCAAGTGATTTACATATTCCAAGTTATGGAACAATCTTTATTTCAGTCAGAGATGAAGACAAGAATCGCGTGACCCAACTAGCTCGCCGATTTGATCGCTTAGGTTTCAAATTAATTGCGACCGAAGGAACAGCTAATATGTTTGCGGAAGCTGGGATTACTACTGGAGTAGTGGAGAAGGTTCATAAAGACCCTAGAAATCTACTAGATAAAATTCGTCAACATAAGATCGTCATGGTTGTTAATATTACTAATTTGTCTGATGCAGCTAGCGAAGATGCATCGCGCATCAGAGATGAAGCGCTGAATACACATATTCCTGTTTTCTCAAGTATCGAAACAGCGGAATTGATTTTAGACGTTCTAGAATCATTGGCTTTAACTACTCAACCTATTTAATAAGCAAAACAAAATGCAAAGTCGATATGACTTTGCATTTATAAGAATCATTGAACTAACTAGTTCGATGATTTTTATTTTTCAATTTTTTTATTCATAATTTCCTTTTCTTCAGGAGTTACTTCAATTGAATTTTGTCCAGTGTAGATTACAAATCCTGGTTTAGCACCATTAGGCTTTTTCACACGCTTGTCTTGCACATAATCAACTTGTACGTGAGCGGAATTTTTAGCCTTAGAAAAGTAAGCTGCAATCTCAGCCGCTTCTTTAATATCTTGATCAGTAGGCTGATCATCGCGTAAGATCACATGTGAGCCTGGCATATTCTTAACATGAAACCAGTAATCAGATTTATTAGCTTTTTTAAGAGTAAGCCAATCGTTTTGATAGTTGTTTTTACCAACCAATACGTGTTTACCAGATGAAAGTTTAAATTCATTTAAATTGCGTTCAGTGATTTTCTTCCTACGCTTATTTTTCTTTTGTTTACGTAAATATCCTTGATTAATCAATTCATCTGTAATTTGATCAATATCCTGTGGATCCGCATTGTCAATAGCTGTTTGAATTGAATCAAAGTAACGAATATTATCCTTAGCAATACGAAGCTGTTCATTAATGTGCTTAATAGAATCACGTAACTTTTTGTAACGAGTAAAATACTTTTGCGCATTACGAGCAGGGGAGAGAGCAGGATCTAATTTAATCTCTAATGGAGCATTATTTTCGTAATAGTTAGGTAATGAAACTTTAGTCATTCCAGGTTTTACTTGAGCTAAATTTGCATTTAAAATTTCGCCTTTAATTCTATAGCCCTCTGAATTTTCAGCAAGATCTAATTGCTTCTCAAGTTTTTTAACTTTCTTAGTTAGTTTATTTTGCTCATTCTTAACTACACGTTCAACTTGTCCTGCACGCTGCTTAACCCAATCACGTGTTGCCTGATATTCATAAAATTCATCTAAGCCAGCATTCAGATCTGGATTAGAGCTTTCTTTCTCTAAATCTAAATGATAGGGCAAATAACAAAAAATCTTACGCTTATTTCTAGGTGTTTTTAAAATAAAAGCACGCGGATTGTCAAACTGATTAAAAAAGGTCTTAAAAGATGAATAAGTGTAATCGTCTTCAAGATAGCCTAATAATTCAGTTCGATCATCTTTATCTAAGCCATCCATTTTTTGAGCAATTTCATTAGGCTGGTTTTCACTACTTAATTGTTTAAATTCACTTTCTGATAGAGTCAACCCATTTAATCCTGGTTTTAGTGGGGGCAACTCATATTTTGCTTTTGGCAGTAAAACACGCGCTCTATTTTCATCAGGATTAATTCGCTTAAGTAAATCAATAATGTGATTGTCTTCTTGATTATAAAGGATGACATTACTATGACGTCCCATTAATTCTACAGAAAGCACGAGCTTGACTTGATCACCAAGTTCATTTCGATTACTAAAATGAAAGTTGACAATTCGACCTAAGCCAATTTGCTCAATCGATTGCAAAACTGAACCTTCTAAGTATTTTCTTAAAACCATGACAAAAATAGGTGCTTTATCAGGATTTGCAATGTTTTGTTTAGTCAAATACATTCTTGGATATTGTGCATTGGCCGAAATTAAAAATTGATAATTCTTTCTATCTTTTCTAAAAATTAAGACTAGGTCTTGATCAAATGGTTGATAAATTTTTGATAAGCGACCACCTACCAGAGTAGGGACTAAGTCTTTTAATAAACTATGGATAAATAATCCATCAAATGCCATAAATATCACCTCAAAGTTCGTGTAATATTATATCAATTTTTAGTCAGATTCTAAAATGATTATATTTATAAGTTATAGCTAATCATAATTGAAACCTGCAATACAGTAGTAAATGTTTCACGCGAGGTCTGCTATATCATTCAGTTGTATATTACAACATAAAAAGTGCATTGTATTATACAATATTGCTGATAAGTTAGCCTTTTGGTATTATCAAATGCCATATTAAATGATAAAATACAAGTATATAGTAATCTACATTGGAGAAAAAGGACTATACGAATGGATGTATTATTTTTTAGTACGATCGCAGATCAAGTGAAAAAAGAAATAAATCACAAATGTGGCTTAAATATTTCACAAACTCGAATTTTGCTATTTTTTGATGAAAACAAAAATCAAGCATTAGCGATGGGGAAGCTGGCAGAAGCGCTTAATATTTCATTATCAACCTTAAGTCGTCAATTGCAGCAAAAGAAGACTATGAGCTTTATTAATATCACTAGATCGGAAAAAGATTCAAGCAAGATTGTGAATCTAAGTGAAGCTGGCGTGACTAAAGCTAAAGAACTAAAAAAAACTCTGACTAAGATTGAGAATTTATTATTTGTCTATTTTGACAGAGATGCTGCTAATTTATTTATTAAGCAATTAAATCAAGTCGCTGATACTTCTATGACCCTAGAAAAAATGGAATAGGGTGCGTGATAGGTGCCTTTTATGCTATAATTTTTCTATGCTAAATTAGATATGGGAAGGGTTAATAAATTGAAAATTGCATTAGTTACTGACAGTACTAGTGTCTTAACTGATCAAGAAGTTAAAAATAATGATATTAATGTAGTTCCTATTCCTGTCATCGTAGGTGATAAGGAATATTCAGAAGGCGTTAATATCACTTCCACCCAGCTTTTTGAGATGGAGAGACAAGGTGCTGCTTTTCCTAAAACTTCACAGCCCAGCATGGGTCAAATGATAGAATTATGTAATAAATTACACGGAGAAGGCTATGAAGCTATTATCGCTATCACTTTGTCCAGTGGTATCTCAGGCTTTTATCAAAATATGGTAAATATGGCACATAACAATCCTGAATATAATTTATATCCATACGATTCTAAGATGACAGTTAGATTGCAAGGCTACTTGGTGTTAGCTGCCGCAAGAATGATAAAAAATGGTATGGAACCAGAGGCTATCTTAAAGAAATTAGATGAGATACGTAAGACAATTGATGAATTCTTTGTAGTAGATGATCTTAAAAACTTAAGTCGTGGTGGCCGTTTAAGCAATGCCGGTGCTTTTATTGGGACAATGCTTCAAATCAAGCCTTTGTTAACTTTTAATGATGAAGGAAAAATCGTTGCTTTTGATAAGATCAGATCATTAAAGCGTGCTGTTTCTAAGGTAGAAAAATTAACTTTAGATAAGACAGCAAATTTGCCTTATAAAGATAAGCTCCGCTTGTTTGTATTTCACTCAAATGATTTAAAGCAAGCGGAGCAAATTAAGCAATTTGTTAATGAAAACTTTCCAGATAAGCCAGTTGATGTAGCTGAATTTAGTCCAGTAATCGCTACACACTTAGGAGAGAAATCAATTGCAATTGCATGGATGGTTGATATTGATAAGCTCGAATTAAAATAAGAACAAATAGCCATAGACCATAGTACAAACTATGGTCTTTTTTGTTTACCCTTTTTGCGATAATAGATTTGTAATTAAAAATTACAGTTGAGATACTAGTACTGAATGTTATAGCAAAATTGCTATAATAAGCAATAGTAATATGATTATCACAAAATATAGGAATTAATTTAATAACTGCTTTACTATAGTATTTATTTTAATGTTCTTTTTATGTTACAATCATTTTTAAATCAAATTATAGAAATTCGAGGAAATGCATATGTCTGCAAGCATACTTATTAAGCCATTAGTTACAATCAACGTTAAATTAAACATAAGGAAATTACATCAAATTGAAAAATATCAACAATAATCAAAACTTAAACTTTACTCAAGTTAAAGATATCTTAGCTCAACAGGCAATTACTATTGCTGCCAAAGAACAATTAAGTTCCGCCCAACCAAGTAGCAATTTACATAAAGTAGAACAACTGCTTAATGAAACAGAAGAAGCCGTGAAGATTTTGAAATTACGGCAGCACATTCCTTTTGCCAGTTCTGAGGATATCGAGCATTTAATTACTAAAGCTGAAAAAGGACTAATCTTAACTCCCGATGATCTAGAAAAAGTAGCAGAATTTTTACGAGTAAATCGCCTACTACAACGCTTTTTAGCCAGACATGAGCAGCTAGCACCATTACTCAATGCATATGTCCAAGACATGACGCTATTGCCAGACATTGAAAATGCTATTTATACTACTATTGAACATGGTCAAGTACGCGATGAGGCAGATCGTGAACTAGCAAAAATGCGCCGCGACTTAAAGAAATCTGTTACTGAACTCAAAACTGCATTAAATTATTTTTTGACTAGTAAACCTAATCAAAAAATGATTAGAGACGCAATGATCGTTGAAAAAGAGGGCTACGCTACCATTCCAATTAAAGCAAACTACAAAAATCAATTGTCAGGGACTATTGTGGCTGTTTCTAATGGTGGACAAACCGTCTACTTTCAACCTGCTAAGGTTGTTCGTCTAAATCAGCAAATAACCAATTTAAAGGCACAAATACGTAATCTAGAACTAGCAATCTTAGGTGCTTTAACTGCAAAAATATACGACGTGAAGGATGATATTAAGCGTAACATTGAACTAATCACTTTACTAGATATGATTTTTGCTAGGGGAAAGTTTGCACAAAAATATAATTGTATTAGGCCTAAAATTAATCGTGAAAATTCTCTTGTTTTACGTGCAGTGCGGCATCCCTTGATCATTAATCCTGTTCCGTTAACCTTAGAATTAACCCAAGAAAATAGTGTTCTAATGATTACAGGACCAAATGCTGGTGGTAAAACCGTCGCGCTTAAAACTACTGGTTTGATGATTTTAATGACCGAACTAGGTCTGTTTTTACCAAGCGATAAACCATGTGATATTCCATTAATGGATGACGTTTTTACTTTAATAGGTGATCACCAGGACCTAGATAATTCTCTGAGTACTTTTTCAGCCGAAATGAAAGATATTGCCATGATTACCAAATATGCTCAATTCCATAGTTTAGTATTATTAGATGAATTAGGGACAGGGACAGATCCAAATGAAGGAAGCGCACTCGCTATTGGAATTCTACAAGAGTTGTATTTACGTGGCTGTTTAATCATGGCCACAACACACTACAGCTCTATTAAGGATTTTGCTAAGCAGCATGATGGTTTTATCACAGCTGCAATGGATTTTGACTTAAAAAATCTGCAACCTACTTATAAGTTAAAGATAGGAAGTATTGGTAATAGTCGAGCACTATGGATCGCCAAAAAATCAGGTATTCCAGAAAATGTTCTGCATCAAGCAGAAGCCATATTAGCGGGCAATAATTTACCTTTATCTTTAAAAAAACGTTTCGTTCACCAGCGGAAAAACAAAAGCAACATGGTTGTTAAAAAAGAATTTCATAAAGGTGATATTGTATATGCTACCAATTTAAAAGAAGAAGGAATCTTTTATAAATATCTTCCTACCCAAAATGCAGCAAAGATATTTGTGGCAAAAGAATTTGTAGAAGTACCACTCAGACGTTTACAATTAAGACGACTAGCTAAAGACTTGTACCCAAAAGGATATAACTTAGATTTACTCTTTGTTAAAGACTGGCAAGATTATAAGTTTAATCGTGATCTAGATCGTGGCTCCAAAAAAGCTTACAAGAAATTGAAACATTAATAAAAAACGAGTTTGGAATTGAATAGCCAAACTCGTTTTTGCATTTAATTTGATTAATCGTGATTTTCTTTTGAGATCTCATTGAGAGCCGCACGCTGTTTTTTCTGATCAACATGAGTATATAGATCGGTGGCTGAAGTGCCTTTTTGACCTAGCTGTTGTGCTACAAGCACTTGATCTTTAGTTACTTCATAGAGCTCAGAAGCAACCGTATGACGTAACTTATGTGGGGTAAGGGGATGACCAAAAGCTGCAGAATACTTATTGATCATTTTTTCAATTGCATTAGTTGTAATTCGCCGCGTTTGACCATGCCATTGAGTTAAAAAGAATGCCACTTGCTTACTATCTGCATGATAGCGTTCATTACGAATACCTTTATATCGCTTGATATAAGGAAGTGTCCATTCTGCAATTGGTACACTATCTTTTTGTCCGCCTTTTCTAGTTACATCTAGTACAGCATCCTTAAGGTTTAAATCACTCAAATCAACGCCAGCACATTCAGACACCCGAATGCCGGTACCTAAGATTAATGCAGCAATTGCCATGTCACGTTCTTTGTTTTGCTTAAAACCAATCTTTGCTTGCTTATTACAATGGTTAATATAGTCCTGATCAATAAAAGTCAAAAATTCAAATTTTAACTTACCAGTGTACATGTGGCTTTCAAGTACATGAGCCCGATAATTAAGTGTTTGCGTATCATTTAAAGAATTAATTTTAAGCATTACATTCCGCTCAAAATATGGCTCACCATGATTATTGTCGGCAGTAATGGTTAAAAACTTAAATAGGGAGCGTAAAGCATTAATTGAGCGATTAATCGTAGTGGGGGAGTTTAGTCGGCCTTGCTTATTACGGGTATGTCCTAAATAATCAATATACAGCATTATGTCATTGCGACGTAAGTTGGCTAATGTATCCGTAGTAACATGAGCATTATCTGAAGCAGAAGAGATATTTTCTTGACGTAGCCAATCGAAGAAGCGTCGAATTTCAGTTAAGTACTGGTAAGTAGTAGTTAATGAATGATTAGTACCAAGATTAAATTGCTTAACAAAATCAGGCAATTTATTTACTTCAATTTGGATCAATTCTAGGTATTTAGCAGTTTCCATATCTGCTCCTTTCACGAACTAATGTTTATATTATATCATACAAATACGTTAATCATAAAAAAATCACCTATTCTCAGGAATAGGTGATAAAAAACAGTCTAATTTAAAATTACTGCGCTCATTCGAACGTGAATATCTATAGTACTAACGTAGAAAAATGATTGCAACTAAATTTAACTTAGATAATCATGTCACTATAACTAGAATACCAGCAACGCTTATAGAAAACTCTTAGCATTCTAATTATAGCAACAGTGATTGCTCGTCAGTAAGTAAGGGCAAATTACATTTAGTAATTCAAACATTACTTACAAACATATGTTGTTTGTATGGTACAACACTTTTCAATCGTTTATTTTATGCTCTTTATTGCTAATGTTCAAGTAAAATATAACATTTTTTATAAAGAATCGAAAAAAGCTTATTTTCCTTGTTTAGTCGTATTTTTTGGCTAAAAATTGTACAATAGATGAAAATACATTATGTGAGATGAGGAAAAAGTATGACAGAAGAAATTAGTGTAAACTTCCAAGCTAAAAACCCTAGTGGTATCAAATTACTGAATCGTCTATATGATGGTCACTTAGTGTTAAACGACATTGGCGTTCGTTTAGATGAACAACTTAATAATGAAGATGAAGAATTGACTGTACCAACTCAAGCAGATGTAGATAACTTGAGTGAGACTCTTGGTAAAACTGTCACAGTTTTCAGTGATATTGCCGATGCATATGGGGATGTAAATAATTTTGTGGAAAACTTTGGTGGCACCACTAAGATTTTTGCTCAAAAGTTAATTACTGAACTAGTAGATTTCAATAATGGTATTGCGGACATTGGAGATTCCGAAGGCGGTTTAGAAAACTACGATAACGATAAGCTTAATGACTGGATTAATCAAGTAATGAGCGACATCGTTGAAACTAATGAAGCATTTAATGCATTAATTGATGATAAATAATAAAAAGTGTCAGTCCTTAAAATGAGGATTGACACTTTTTATAGTTAATTGCTTTTTAAACTGGACATTGGATAAACTGTGTAATCAGCACGGTAAACAAATAGACGATGACCATCAATCACAAATTGAGTTGCATTCTTCATATCACTCTTATGAATTGAGACGTGATTTCCAATAAAGACAGCAATCGGCATTCCTAATTGGCTTCTAATCATTACTACTCTTGAGCTACCATTCCAATCGTTTTTAAAATTCTGATACATTGTATTTAACAGAGGAACAGAACGATTTTGATCGTCGATCTTAACTTTTTTGTTAAATGCATCCTCGTAGTTTTTCAGTCCTTCATAGGCAATCATAGTAGAACCAACGTGAATCATTCGATTATTGCCATAGTCAACATCAATTACGCTAGAATGTTCAGTGCCATTACTACTTTTCTGTGACATCTTTTTATCAGTATGAATATTAACTGACTTAGCTTTGATCTGGTCGATCTTTTGTCCATTAGAATCATACGTTGATACTGTTAAGGGCAATGCCCCAATCTTAGAGCGCATAGATAATTCCCAGTTTTGAAAATCACTACAACCAGTCAGAGAAAGCAATAATACTCCCAGACCTAAGAATAAAGCTAACTTCTTTTTAAATTTCATCCTTATCTTATCCTCGTTTCTATATAATGCCTTAATTTTAACATGGGTAAAAAAGGGATGCAGATAAATAAATTGGAAATGATTCGTCAGTTCATTTACGTTTTAGGGATGCATCAAAAAAGCAGCAAATATTTGCTGCTAAAAATAAATTAGAACTTGTCTGCTTTAACGTAAGCATTTTTACCAATTCGATAGTAAGCTTCATTATTGATGTAATGTTTAGGGCCATAAGTCTTGATCGGTGAACCGGATTTTTTAGTAGACCATTTTGTATTAATGGTGCCATCATTTTTATACACTTTAGCATCAGCTTTAAAGACGCGTGAATTGCCTAGTACGTTACTTGCCATCACATACTTGTCTTCACCGACACGAATCATTGATTTGCCTTTAATTCTCACCTTATTGTCATAATAAGTAATAGAGCTGTAAGCATTATAAAAATCATTTGTCCGGTTGCTATTTTTGTCATAAACATATGACTTGTACATAACTGTAGCTGTTTTCTTGGTATTGGAAGCCTTAGGAGCCTGTGAGACTGCCGCGTTACCTGCGATTGATAATGGCAAGACTGTAATATTGCCATCAGTATTCATTCCGCGCCAATTATCTGTGAACTGCCAGATTGCGACACCATCCATTGAAGGGAAGTATTTAAAGTTGGGTTGGTCTACTCGGCCTGAAATCGCATATGCGGCTACCCAGAGTGAATTAGGATACTTGTTCACGATAGATGGAGTATTAATATTGTTTTGCAAAACGGAAGAACTAGCATAGAGAAGTGGTTGATAGCCAGCCGCCTTAATTTGATCCATAAAGGCAATAATAGCCTTAGCTGTCACATTTTTACCATTAGTAATGATATTGCCCTGACCAGTTTCATAATCGCAGGCTAAGTATGAGCCAGCTGGTAATCCCAACGCCTTAGCAGAAGAAATTGCGTATTGCGCTTCGCGCTTAGCGGCCGATGAACTTGAACTAAAAGTTGCAAAATGATAAGCCATCGGCATCATATCATTAGCAATAGCAGATTTAATCTGATTGGCTGCCTTAGGGTTGCGATAACTGGTTCCCTCACTAACTTTAACGATTGCAAATTGAGAACCAGCCTTGGCATGAGCAGTTAAATCTGCGCTTTGGTAGCTGGCAACATCAATTCCAAGGGCTTTAGCAACAACTGATGTTGATGAAGCTTGCACAATGCTCTCTGAGTCAGAGAAACGAGTCATTTGAGATAAAAGTGTGACACCTGCATTCGTTAACATAGTTGCACATGCTAATTTAATAATTGATTTCCTTTTAAACAATTTATGTCCTCCATACTTAGTGGAGAGAATCTTATCTATATCTCTCACATAATTTATACTTTATAGACTACAGATATAGTTCTCAAAAGGCAATAGATGAGATCATTTATTAATATATCAGTAATAAAACCGAAAAAAATTGAAATCAAATTGAGATATACAATAGACAAAAAATAAAGAATTAGTCGTGGCAAGAAATATGCCCAAAATCTAAAGAAAAGTATAAGACAGTCAAATAATATATTTTAAAAGTGACAAGAAATAGTTCATTCGCTTAAAATAAAGATAGTTAAAGAAAGCGCTTTGTTTAATCAGAAATGTGATAAGATATTTTGCAAGAAAGCAAAGGTGATCAAAATGCTACATTGGATTTGGGTATTAATTGTTGGTGGAGTAATCGGCTTAATTGCAGGTGCTTTAACTGGACATGGTAAGTCAATGAACTGGATTGCTAATATTTTAGCAGGATTGGTTGGATCTTCACTAGGCCAAGCCCTTTTAGGGGAATGGGGACCAAAGGTTGCGGACATGGCAATTGTACCGTCAATTTTAGGTGCAGTTATCTTGGTAATCGTCGTTGCCTTCATTATGAATAAAATTAGACCTGCAACAGATTGATTTTATTCAGATTTTTATTCTAGCTAGATAAGCAAAGAGCCTGATTGGACGAATTATGTCTGATTTCGGCTCTTTTTTCGTCTTCCCTGGTCAGCAGAGGAGGGGAGATAGAGGTATAAGGGTTATAATAATGAATTAAAATGTTGCTTGTTTGTATAAAGATTGAGTAACCACGATAAATTAATTCATTAAAAAGAAATCTTAGAGTGATTCTCAGCATTTTTTGAAGATTGAAACTTTATTTAGATGTCTTATTCATGTAAAAACACAGATTTAAGTAGCGACTTGAGTCATGAGTTTAGTAGAATTATCATTTTTACCGCTTGATTATTTATTTAATAATATTTCAAGTAACTTTAAGAGCGAGACTGTAAAATAGTTTGTGTAAGGATGAATGATTCCTTAAATTTATTTCTTT